>JGI20215J15232_1000029_pt1 | contig 57385 bp, 43 predicted proteins | sample WetSurMetagenome_2_FD_15232 | JGI IMG/M metagenome (IMG submission 15232) | reverse complement strand
ACTGGTTTACTGGTTTACTGGTTTACTGGTTTACTGGTTTACTGGTTTACTGGTTTACCTTGTTTTCTTTCAATTGTCTGAATCCTTCTCCCCCTTCAGGGGGCCGGGGGGCGTTTACTGGTTTCCTGGAATGTCACGAATACAAAGCAATAACTATCCGAAGAACAGGTAAGCCATAAAAATCGCGGCCGTAAAGCCGGCGAGATCTGCGAGAAGCCCGCAGCCGACGGCATACCTGGTATTCTTGATACCGACGGAACCGAAGTAAACGGCAATGATGTAAAAGGTTGTATCGGTGGTTCCCTGCATGGTGCATGCAAGCCGGCCGACGAAAGAGTCGGGTCCGTGGGTGGTCATTGCATCGACCATGAGCCCTCTGGCACCGCTACCGCTCAACGGCTTCATCAGTGCAACCGGCAGTGCCCCGGTGAACCGTGTATCGAGGCCAAGCCAGGCAAAGAAGCTTGTAATCCCGGATATAAGGTAATCCATTGCCCCGGAGGCCCGGAATATGCCTATAGCAACCAGGATCGCAACGAGGAATGGAATTATCCGTATGGCAATGTTAAACCCTTCCTTTGCCCCCTCGATGAATGCATCATAGACATTCACCTTTTTTATCAGAGCCAGGACAATGAACGTGACGATGATCAGGATCAGGATGAAATTGGCCGCAAAGGTCGATACCGCAGATATCTGGTCCTTCGGAAGCCTTGTGAAGTAGAAGATGACGCCCGCCAGGACAGCCGTAAGCCCTCCGAGGTATGCCATCACAACTTTATCGAACAGGTTTATTTTCTGGATCAGTGCAACGGTAATCAGGCCGGTCATGAGTGCGCAGAACGTCGAAATGAGAACCGGAATGAAAATATCGGCCGGGTTGGCGGCCCCGAGTTGGATCCTGTAAACCATCACGCTGACCGGAATGACAGTGAACCCTGCCGCGTTCAGAACAAGGAACATAATCTGGGCGTTCGAGGCAGTCTCCTTGTTCGGGTTTGATTCCTGCAGTTCCTTCATGGCCTTCAGCCCGACAGGAGTGGCGGCATTGTCGAGGTTGAGCATGTTTGCGGCAATGTTCAGCATTATAGACCCATAGGCAGGATGTCCCCTGGGTAGTTCCGGGAAGAGCTTTTCAAACAAGGGGCCGATTGCACGGCCCAGCAACGACACCACACCGCCCTTCTCCCCGACCTTCATCAGGCCCATCCAGAGTGTGAGGGCGCCAGTCAGCCCGATTGAGATCTCGAATCCCGTCTTTGCATTTGAAAAGACAGCTGCCACAAGCTCGTTGAATATCTGGGTATTGCCGGTGAAGATCAATTTTCCCAGCGCAACAACGAATCCGATCAGGAAGAATGCTATCCAGATGTAGTTAAGGGCCATTCCGGGTTAATGAACTGCTAATATAGTTCAAAAAGACAAAAGACAAAAGGAAAGAGATAAAAGGCGAAGCCTAGTGCAGGCGAGTTATAAGCCATACACTGCACAACATGACAATTATCGATATGATTAATCAACAATAATAAAAGAAAAGCTACCTTTGCTCAGTCTAAAAACTTTGGATGCTTAATTTTAAGAAGGACCTGGTGAAATAAATAATCCCTGGCGTATTCTGCCCGGGATTATCCCATAACAAAACTCCGGCATATCCGTGTCGGGTAATTTTCTGCATTATAATATCAATTGATGCTTTGGTAGACATATAATAGTCTCTTACCATGCGTTTCAAAATATAAATTTAAACATCATGAATAACGATAATACCTCAATACACGAATTCGATTTCAAGTTAATCTGCGAATATTTTGCAAGCCTGGAGCGACAAGGGCCAGGAAGTCCTGAAGTAACCCTCAAAGCTTTGAGTTTTATAAATGATATTACCGATGAATCTCACATTGCAGACATTGGTTGCGGAACCGGTGGCCAGACAATGATTCTGGCCCAAAATATGCCGGGATATATTACAGGTATCGACTTATTTCCTGCTTTTATAGACCTGTTCAATTCCAATGCCGTAAGACTGAATCTTCAAAACAGGGTTAAGGGTGTCGTTGGATCAATGGATAACCTCTCTTTTCAAAATGAAGAATTGGACTTAATATGGTCAGAAGGAGCCATTTACAACATTGGTTTTGAACGAGGGCTGAACGAGTGGCGGAAATTCCTGAAAAAAGGAGGCTATATTGCCGTTTCGGAAGCGTCGTGGTTTACCGGGAAACGCCCAGCTGAGATTGATGAGTTTTGGATGGACGCTTACCCAGAGATGGACACTATTCCCAATAAGATCGCCCAGATGCAAAAAGCAGGATATATTCCTGTTGCGACCTTTATTCTGCCTGAAAGCTGTTGGACCGAACATTTTTATACTCTACAAATCACTGCACAGGAAGCTTTCCTTAAGAAATATCCTGGAAATAAAGCAGTTGAAGAATTCGTGGCTTACCAACGGCACGAAACTGAATTATACTACAAGTATAAAGAGTTTTACGGCTATGTGTTCTATATCGGGAAAAAGGTATGAATAATGGTAAAAAGGATTGTTCCTGCTTTGTCGGGACAATCCTTCCATCTATTAAATCATTTCCGATTTCAATAAACAGCCGTGTAATACAGACCGGCAGACCGGGCCGAGCGTTAAATCCCGACATGGTATTTCGGGATAGCGAAGGAGCCAGAATGCAGGGCAGGCAAGCAGACAAGCAGACCAACATATTTGCCTGTTATCTTCAAAAAAAGCCTTAACTGCTTGGTTGGAAAAAAATTAAAAATAATTTTGTATGGATTTAGAAAAAATAATGGTATGGCACGATTCACCAGGGTTGATGTAATCCTTAAAATTCAGGATGCAGGAATAGTTCCGATCTTTTATCACAAGGACCCGCATATTTGCAGGAATGTACTTAAGGCCTGCTATGAGGGAGGAATGAGAATCTTCGAGTTCACGAACCGGGGCGATTTTGCGCACGAGCTTTTCAGTGACCTCAATAAATGGATCGAGAAGGAGTTCCCGTCGCTGATAATGGGTGCCGGATCGGTGGTGGATGCAGGAACTGCATCAATTTTCATTCAGCTCGGGGCTAATTTCATCGTCTCGCCGATGTTCAATCCTGAAATTGCCAAAGTTTGTAACAGGAGAAAAATTCTCTATATCCCGGGGTGCGGATCGATGTCGGAGATCAGCAATGCCGAAGAGCTCGGGGCCGAGATCGTGAAGATGTTCCCGGGATTGTCCGTCGGCGGACCTGATTTCATCAAGGCCGTCAAGGGCCCGTGCCCCTGGACAAGCATTATGCCCACAGGAGGTGTGGAACCGACAGTCGACAACCTCAGGGAATGGTTTGAGGGTGGCGCAACCTGCGTCGGTATCGGGTCGAATCTCCTGACAAAAGAGCTGATTCAGAAGAAAGACTGGGAAACCCTGAAGCAGAGGGTCGATAACGCATTGAAAATAGCGAAGATGTTCCAGAAATAGGAACATTTCACGCTTAAGCAGGGAGGAATGTCAGCGTCAGGGAGCCCTGTAAAGCTCAATATTTGATATCAGCGGACAGGCTTTGGCCCCGGTAATCGTAAACCGGATCTTCGATGTCGTTACTTCGGGGAATTTCCGGATAATCTTATGGCCGATCGTTGTTCCCTCAATGACGGTCTCCCACTTGTCGCCTTTCAGCGATTCAACCCTGAATCCGGTCACCCTTTGGCCCAGCCGGATATATTCCTGGGCGACCAGCCTGTTAATCTTCGTCTCTTTTCCCAGATCGATCGTTATGCTTGCAGCCTTCACATCATCGGGGGTTGCCCAATAAGTCACCGGATCGCCATCGTTCACATTTGAGGCTGAATACCCTTTCCCTCTCACGGATGTTGCAGTTGCCTTCTTTCCCCTTGCCAGCTCCACAGAGAAATCTTTTTCCCTGAGTTCCCTGAATGCGATAAGTGATTTTACATCATTCGCATTCAGCTGACCCATTCTGTCAGGCGGTACATTGAGAAGAAGGTTGCTGTTCCTTCCGACAGAGGAATAATAAAGCTCCATCAGGTTTTCAGGCGATCTGACAAGTGTATCTTCCGAAGGATGCCAGAACCATCCCCTGCGGATCGAAACATCCACTTCCGCAGGGACCCAGAATTTCCCATCCTCATGCCCCTCCCCAAGGATTCGTGCAAAATCACCGCCCGGGTACATCTGGTCGCGGTTTAAAAGACACCAGTTGGTAAGGCTTCCCATCCCGCTTTCATTGCCGACCCACCGGATATCCGGTCCGGCATCACTGAATATCAGGGCACCCGGCTGAAGCTGCCTGACAATGCCGACAGTTACTGGCCAGTCATAGTAAGTCCTGTTGTCGATCCTCCTCATCTCCCTTGCCCCGCCGTAATAGCCATCGCCGCCGTTAGCCCCGTCGAACCAGACCTCAAAAATATCACCGTAGCCTGAAAGCAGCTCCTTCAGCTGGTCACGGTAGTACTCCAGGTAAGCAGGTGTGCCGTAAACAGGGCTGTTCCTGTCCCACGGCGAGAGGTAAATGCCAAGCTTTAAACCGTACTCCCTGCATGCCTCGCTAAGCTCCTTAACGACATCGCCCTTGCCATCCTTCCACGGCGAATTCTTCACCGAATGTTCCGTGAATTTTGAGGGCCACAGACAAAAACCGTCATGGTGCTTGGCAGTGATTATTATTCCCTTCATACCGGCTTCCTTTGCAACCCTTGCCCATTGACGGCAATCGAGGGCCGAAGGATTGAAGACCGACTCCTTTTCATCGCCGTAACCCCATTCCTTATCGGTGAAGGTGTTTACGGTAAAATGCGCGAACATGTAATACTCCATATCATGCCATGCAAGCTGGCTTTCAGTCGGCACCGGGCCGAATGGTTCCGGGGGTTTGATTTCTGAGCAGGAGTTCAATATGATAATGAACGGCAGAATTAATAATAAAATCCTCATATTTAATATTTTATGGAATTACCAAATACACGAACCGCAAAGTACGCGAAGTTTTAGCAAAGCACGCAAAGGATAACTGCTTCTTTGCGAACTCTGATTTTTAAGCTTTGCGATCTTTGCGGTTTAAAGGTTTACTGTTCTGAAAGATCTTTTATTCTTATTTTCCGGAATTTAACAATTGACCCGTGACCCAGGAAGCCGATATGACCTGTTTTGTTTCTCAGTCCCGGATGGTCATTATGGTCCATGGTGCCGTTGTCCCGAGGGCCGGCAATATCGCCGTCTACAATTACGGTTCCATTCAGGGTAACCGTGATGTGCGTGCCGACAGCTTTGATTTCCTCTGAGTTCCATTCCCCGACGGGCTTGAGGTATCCCCGTTTTGCCGGAATAACCCCATAAACTGACCCGTGATACTGGTAAGGCTGAAGATTCGCGTAAACGGGAGCTGTATTGTCGAGCACCTGGATCTCCATGCCGACATAGGCTGCATCACCCTCGAGCGGTGCCCTTATGCCGATGCCATTGTTGGCAGCAGGGGTCAGCTGAAATTCAAACCTGAAAATGAAATCCTCAAATTCCTTTTCTGTGTAAAGGTTCCCGCCGCCGCCGTCTTCCGGCTTGATCACGATCATTCCGTCCTCGGCAACGTATGATTTCTTGTTGCCGGTCCAGTTGTCGAGATTCCTCCCATTAAAAAGAGCGACGAACCCCTCCGACTTCTCATCCTGGGTCAGGTCAAAATCCTTGTCACTGATCTCCCTGACATAAATATCCCTGAATGCAAGATCTGTCCCGTGGGCCTGCAGCTCGATGGGTCCCTTCGGGAAGATCGGGATCTTCCGGTCCCAGTAGTTTTCCATGACCACATTGTCGACGACCAGATCCCCGTTCAGCCAGACCGATACCTTTTCGCCGGTCATCACAATCCTGAATGAATTCCAGTCACCGATCGGATTGTCAGCGACTTTCAGCGGTTTTGATGGATTGACCGCATTATTGTAAAGGCCCCCTGATCCTACCTGGGCACCAACGTCGGTCCTCGATGTATCCCATATCTGGACCTGGGGAGAACCCCTGAGGTAAATACCGCTGTCGCCGTCTCTGGTGATTTTCCAGTCGACCAGCATCTCGAAATCACCATACTCGGCAATTGAGCAAAGATTGTCACCCTTTCCGTTGAACCAGATGCAGCCATCCTTAACGCTCCAGCTGGCAGGGACAAGGACATTGGCCTCAGCCTGTTTGCGTTCAAGCTCGGTCCCTTTCATCTTTGCCCTGGCAACCGGGTTCTCGACAAGACCCTGCCATCCCGACAGGTCCGTCCCGTTGAACATCGGCTTAAATCCCTCATCTTCAGGCATCGAAGCAAGATACTTGCTGATCATTTCCCTGTTGTATTCCTTTTCAGGTCCTGCAAGCTTATCCATTGCTTTTTCAAGTGTTTTCCTGACAATGGTGCCATACATTCCCGCATTTAAATCAGCAGAAGGAAGAGCAATGAACATTGATGCACTGGCGGCTGCAGCTGAAGTTTCCGGATTGTCAAGGAAGCCGGCTGCAAAAAACAATGCCGGGTAGGTCCTGATCTTTCCTACTTCCTCCAATATCCTGTTTTTCCGCTCCGGATCAAGGGCAAAAGCCATTATTTTCCTGTACAGCAGAAGCTTGCGCTCTCCCGTAAGGGAAGCATCCCTGACTTCATTGACAAAGCCGTCGAAGGCAGGCGCCTCGAAAGTCTTGTTGCCGGAGGCACAGATCTCATACAGCTTCGATGCTGCTGAAAAATCAGGCCAGGATGTCAGCGCCTTGAAACAGAGATCCCTGGTATCAGGATTTCCGTTCCCGAACTCCTTCATTACCTCATCAAGGGCAGCCTTGCCACCGGTCTTTGAAAGGGCCGGCAACAACTTCCCGAATCCTATGCCCTTATGCAGGGCTTTCAGCATCTCATCCGACCTTTTTTCTTTGTCACTTATTTTCAGTGCAGCGGTTGCGAGCGCCTCCTGGATATCCGAAAGCCACGGCTCCCTGTCGACGGAGGTAAGCAACTCCAGCAGCTTCCCCTGGTCGGCGGGCTCTGCAAGCGATTGGAGGGCCCTGAATGCCGAAGTTTTGACCGTTTCGTCGGCAGATGACGTGCAGGTCAGTACATCTCCAAACAATTCGTGGTTCCTGCTCCATGCCATCAAATCAATGGCACTTGCCGACGAGGCCGGGTCACCGTCTTTCAGAAGGGGCTTCAGAAGGGTTATCTCCTCAGTCCCCGACACAGACATCAATGCTGCCTTTGCGGCATCCTGATCAGATTTCCCGGTGAATTTTCCAAGATATGCTATCAGATCAGGCACGGCTTTCTTCCCCTCAAGCTTTCCAAGTACAGGGGCAGCTTCCAGTCTGACCTGAGGATCAGGGTCGGATAACGAGCTCCTTACGAGTGGCAGGGCATCCTTGTCTCCGCGTTGGCCGAGCATGGTAATAATCTCTGGCCTGGCTTCGGGTCTGGCCTTGGGAAAGAAGCTGATCCAGCGGTCAACAACCCCCTTGCCGGGAATCCCAAGGGAAGCCTGTAAGGCGGCATTCCTGCACGATTTGTCAGGATTTCCCGTCGCCTTTATAAGCTCTTTCATTGCTCCCTCCCCATGGAATGCAGTGTAAATTTCAAGCGCTTTGATTTTGTTCTGGATGGTGAGCCTGTCGTTGCATTTCGAGATCACCTCCCTGCAAATCTTGTCCATAGTCTTCAGATCACCATTGGCCGCCACATTAGAAGCGTACCCCAAAAGGGCTGTAGTTGCGCCTGAGTGTTCCCACCTGTATCCGACGCTCCTGGCTGCCTTCAAAAGGATCGGGCCAACAACCGGACTCGCACTCTGTGCCATTGCATTGAATGCTGAGGCTTTGGTATTCACGTTGATATCCGCCGACCATGTGATATATTCGTTTACTGCTAGCCCCGATTTCATCGCGGCAAGGCCATTCATCACAGCTGCGGCGCACGGAAGCGAAGGGTCCTTCAATGAAGCGGCGAGTGCCTCTTCGGCATGCTTCCCGCCAACTGCCAGAATTGCAGCGAGTGCAGGTCCGCACATCTCCTTGTCGGACAGAAATCCCTTAAGCGCTTCAACCGTAGCCTCACTGCCTACCTGCTGAAGCTGCTTCATGAAAAAGTCCTTAACGTTTTTGTCTTTCTGATCTGTCGCAAAACCTATACAAATCTTTTCCCAGCTCGCCCTTTCGGCCTCCCTGTCTTTCTGGCTGAGGAACCTTGAAAAGCTTTCGACCGCAAATCGTGCATGGGTATCATCACCTGTTCCGGGCGGAACTATCTGGGCGCAGATCAATCTGATCCCGGGTTCACCGAGAGTTGCCATGACGGTCATGAGCTTCTCGGTGTAAGCTGTATTGTCAGAAGGAAGCTGAGCAAGGAGATCGGCCACCCTGGTTTCGACTGTTCTATTATCCTGTGCGTTGATCCCATAAACGAGGGACATGGTCACAAGTGCAGTAAGTATGATTTTATGGAGTTTCATTTATTTTGATTTTCAGCTGTTTCATTGAGGTCATCATATCTTCCAGGGGCCGCGCATCGGCTGGTCAATAAGTTTGTTCGCACCCTCGTCATCTATAAATCTCTGCCTGACGGGATCATACTTCAGGTTTCTTCCCAGCCTGAGGGCAACCACGCCGAGATTTACGATGGAACACGACCTGTGACCATTCGCCTCATTGAGGGCAAATTTCTTTCTAGTTCTGACCGACTCTGTGAACGTGGTAACCTGCGGCTCCGGATCGGGCAGTGAGTTGATCAGCTTATCAAGGTCCCTGATGTCCGACCTGAAGCCTTTAAAAACCTTCCCGTGGGGTCCCTCAATATAAGCAGCATCCTTGTCGCGGTTTTCCCCGTCAAGAATGATTTTGCACCCGTCATCATAGGTGTAAGTGATCCTTCTCCAGGAGCCGACCGCATCGTAATGCTGTTCCGGCGAATCGATCTCGACTGAAACCGGACCGGTCTCATCTTTACCGAGCATATACTGTACCGGGTCGAGGTAATGTTGTCCCATATCGCCCAGTCCTCCCCCGTCATAATCCCAGTATCCCCGGAACTTGGCGTGCACTCTTTCAGGGTTATAGGGCTTGTAAGGCGCAGGTCCAAGCCAGAAATCATAGTCGAGCTCAGCGGGCACCGGCATGGGTTTCAGATTATAGAGTCCGCTCCAGTAGAACTTCCAGTCGTAACCCGTAATCCCGCTGACGGTAACTTTGAGGGGCCAGCCAAGGACACCGCTGTCGACCAGTTTTTTCAGCGGCTTTACAGTCGTTCCCAGTCCATAGAACTCATCCTTGAATCTGAACCAGGTATTCAGCCTGAACATCCGTCCGTTCTCCTGAACTGCCCTGACAACCTTAATACCCTCTCCTATAGTCCTGGTCATTGGTTTCTCGCACCAGATATCCTTCCCGGATTCCGCAGCCATTTTAGCTATGATCCCGTGCCAGTGAGGAGGAGTGGCAATATGGACAATGTCGATATCCGGCCGGTCGAGAAGTTCCCTGAAATCGTGGTAGCCCTTCACATCACTCCCGGCAATTGCAATTGCCTCTTCAAGATGCCGGTGATCGACATCGCACACGGCAAGTACCCTGGTTCCTTCGTAGGGGATGTGACCCTTCCCCATGCCTCCTACCCCGATAATACCCTTGGAAAGCTGGTCGCTGGGTGGAGTGAAACCTTCTCCCCCGAGCACATGACGCGGGATAATGGTAAATGCAACCGCAGCGGCTGTTGTTTTCTGCAGAAACTTTCGACGGCAAAGAATGTTTTTTGTCATAACGGTAATGGTTTTAAGATCACGGGAAATAATCAACAGGCGTAAGGCGTAAGGCATCAGGCATCAGGCATCAGGCATCAGGTATCAGGTGAACTATACAGGGTGAGCTGCCAGGGCTATACGTTTTCCGCCGGCTCTGTTTCCCCATGCAATTTGGGAGTTTTAGGGCAGAATACAAACACTATTCCCAGTTTTTTGGCATAAAAAAGCCCCCTGATCCATTTAGAAACATGGTCTGTGATCGACAGAGGCAGGGGGCGGTTAATTCCGGTGTCAAGGGGAAACGGGGAAATTGGACATCGGAAAAGAATAAGTCTAAAAGATCGTGAACGTAAAAATCCTTCCGAATTTTTATCTAATATAGCTCAGTAATTCGCAATGCATGCAGAAAATGCCCTGCATTGTATGAAGATCGGCATTAACTGTATGTATTGCCTTTCTGACTGGATGAAATTATTATCCATTTATTTCCCTCAGCCTTTCGGAAAGGGCCTTTATCCTGTTCCTGGCAATTTCACATTCGAATTCACTGCCGTTATGGATCAGGATGCACTGATGCTTCAGCGAATTAACTCGTTTTAAATGGTCCAGGTTTATGATACAGGTGCGACCGGTCCTGAAGAACCTTTCATCATCGAGCTGCTCTTCAACTTTCCCTATCAGCTGGGTCACGGTCTCGGACCTGCCGGTGCTGAGCCTGAAGATCGAATAATTGCCTTCAGCCTTAACATATATGATCTCTGCAGGATCAATGACAACAATTCCTGAAATGTTCCTGTATATCAGTTTTTTGTAGCTCGACAGCAGCAGCTCTTTGTTCTGACTGCGTCCGGCAGCCATGTTGCCCAGGCATCTCCTGAGTGTCTCGGCGAGCCTTCCGGGTTCTACTGGTTTCAGCAGATAGTCAAAGGCGGCGTAATCGAAGGCTTTAAGTGCAAACTCATCATAAGCGGTGGTAAACACAATGTAAGGGTTCACCGATCTGATCCTGTTAAGATCATCAAGTACCTCGAACCCGTTCTTCCCAGGCATTTTTATGTCTATAAAGACCATGTCGGGCCGATGTATGACAATCCTGTCGATCGCATCATCGGGGTTTGTCGTTGAATCCGCCACTTCGGCGAGGCCGCTGGATACAAGGAGGTTCTCAAGCAGCTGGAGGGACTCCTCTTCATCTTCTACTATCACGGCCCGAAGGATTGTTTCTGACATGGCAGTTAGGTTTTATTCCCTGGTTTTCAGTTTATCAGATGTTGTCATAGCTATAGTCATCGGGTATCGAAATCCTGACCATTGTCCCGGCGGCCTGTCCTTCTTTTGCCAGATCGGTTATTTCGACCCTGGCACTGCTCCTGTTGAACTTGTTCATCATTTCAAATATATCCGCGATGGTCCTGAGTCCCTGACCGGTACCTGTGGTCTTGTTCCTGCCGGCAGCCTGCCGGCCAATTCCATTGTCGGAAATAGTTATATCTATTCCGCTCCCGTTCCTTAGCACTTCGACGTCAACTCTTCCTCCCTCTTTTTTGTGCTCAAATCCGTGCTTGATTGCATTCTCAACAAAGATCTGGATAGTCATTTTTGGTATCATCCTGCTTTTGTCAACTTTCCGGTCAACTGTGACCGAATAGGTGAGGCGTTCCTTGAACCGGAGCTTCTGAAGTTCGCAGTATGAAGTAACGAATTCCAGTTCCTCACTTAATGACCTGACTATGGCGGACCTGTCGTTTAGGAGAGTTCTCAGCAGGCCTGAAAGCCTTGTGATATACTCATAGGCTGAATCCCTGTTCTCCTTCATGATCAGTGAACCAACCGAAGAAATGACATTGAATGTAAAGTGGGGGTCGAACTGCTTCAGGACCGAATTCATCTGGAGATGTGCAAGCTCCGATTTAAGCTTCAGCTCATCTGCCAGCCGCTCCTGACGCTTTCTCATGAAGTATCTTGTATTAAGGACCGTAGCTGCAATCAATAATAAAATTGAGGCGAAGAGAAAGATTTTTGTCTGCCAGAACGCCGGTTGGATCCTGAACTCCAACGCCAGGGGCTGAGTGCCTGAGATTCCGTCCGAGTTGGAAGCAGTAAGTTCAAAAACATATTTCCCGTGGGGAAGATTCTCGTAAATCACCGAACGTTCCTTTACAGGCTGTGACCACCTGCTGTTGAAGCCCAGAAGACGGTACCGGTATGTAACTTTTTCCGGGTTAGTTGTTGAAATCCCCGTGTATTCGATGCGGATGGTCTTCTTTTTGTGGCCCAGGATCAGGTCTCCTGGGATACCGTAGTAAAACCCGGATTCCGTTGCAGGGACCCAATCCAATGTATCGCTTTTGCAATATAGTCCGGTGATGTTCAATTGCGGCGGCTGCAGGTTCTCCTTAAGCCTGGAAGGTTCAAACCTGACTATCCTGTTGGAAGTGGCAATCCAGATGGCTCCCTGTAGATCCCTGATTATGCCGTTGTCAAGGCAGTCATTCCCCGAGAATCCGTCAGTGTTATTGTAGAGCCTGAATCCTTTTGTGTGATCGGGATAATATTTGTCCAGGTCAATCATGCAGATGTCTGACAGCCTCCCAACCAAAATGTGAATGCTGTCCATCATGAAAATGCTGTTTGCCGGCATGTTTGACTGTGCCGGAAGTGCGAGCCTGAACTTATCCGAGGTGGGCTCCCTGAAATAGAGTCCGTCCTCGGATGTGACCCAGATCCCGCCGTATTTATCCGTCAGGAGGGTATATGAGTTGATATGGGGGAACAGCTCCTCCCTGACCGGAACCAGTGAATCCCCATCCATAACGACAAGTCCCTTATGACCGGAGAGCCAGTATTTACCGTGACTGTCCCTTGTGACACCTTCAACGACGCCATACCCGGGGTCGTTCATCTCCCGCCTGAATTTTATCCTGCCGTTCTTAATAATATATAGTCCTTCCCCTGCTCCGACCATCACGGCTTTGTCGACAGTATCCTCGTAAATGTAACATACCTCGGATCCGGATGGGATCAGCTTAAGCCTGGAGAATCTCTCCCCGTTCCAGACCAGTATGCCGTTATCGGTCGAGAACCAGAGCTCCCCGTTTGACATTTTCCTGCTGCCCTTGTAAAATCCAACCTCTTTCCCGGTGGCCTTTGTATAATCGTTCCTTTTATAAAAACCGGTCCCGTCATATTCCATCAGGTCTCCATGAAGTGATCCAAACCAAAGGTGACCGCGGCGGTCCTCCCCGATCGCCCAGACATTTCCTATGCCGATATCGGGCTCGACAAAAGACGAAAAGGCTGTTGATATAAGACGCTGGACATTTTTCTCAGAGGGGATCCAGAGTACACCTTCCCTGTCAATAAATGACTGGATAGGTATAATCGGCAGATTTATCCTACTCATGGCCGTCCCGTCAAAAAGAGTCACGGTCCTGCCGGTGTCGCCCTGCCTCCACCCGGCACCCGGGTCCGTCGCTGCAGGGGGCCAGGGTTTTAACCTCCCTTCAGCATATTCAAATAAGGCCGTCCCTTCCCTGAAGATTATCTTCCCTTTCTCATTTATGAGGTTGTCGAACTTAATGGTCGATACAAATCTGAGTAGGCTGTCCTTCCAGGTCCAGACATTGCGATATTTGTCAAGGACAAGAAAGGCGTCCTGCTTCGGTGTCAGGCAGACACATGCAATTGAAAGCGTATCGAATGCCGGGAATTGCGAGGAATAATCCTGGTAATGGCCCCTGCTGTACCGGAATATTCTCATGTTATTCTTGCCTGGCCTGCGGGTGACGTAATAAATGACATTCTTTTCATATCCGGTTGGACCGGATTGACCGGCATGTGCTTCAAGGTCGTTCTCGAGGGGAAAATTCCTGAATTTCCTGCCATCGAACTTTGAAAGCCCGTGATCTTCACTAACGGCCCAGAGGACACCCAGACTGTCCTCCAGCACCTCGGAGGACTCGTTGGCCGGAAGGCCGTCCTTACGCGTGTAGTTGATAAACTCGATGCCATCAAACCGTGACAGGCCGTTTTTTGTGGTGATCCAGATGAACCCGTGCGAGTCCTGGAATATTGTCGTAGCCTGGCTCTGGGGCAACCCGTCAAGCACATTGTACTCCCGGAACGGATAAGACTGAGCGGATGCTGCCGGGGATAATAAAACCTCCAGGGTCAACAGGAAAAATAAAGCTCCGACAGATATATTCCTGATAATTAACACTATCAAAGTCAGAACACAGCAATTTCCAACCTGTGTTCATCAAAAATGCCGTAAATCCCGGGGCACTGTCAGGCGCCAGCCCCTGCAACATCAGGCACCTTTGAAAGCCTGATGCAATAGACCGAAACGGCCCACAAGTAGATCATGCAGAGGACGAGCAGCGACATTCCCAGTACGATCGAGCTGAGGTCGCTCAGCCAGCCTATCATGAGAGGAATCACTGCTCCCCCCGAGATTGCCATCATCATCAGTCCCGAGATCTCGTTACTCCTTTCGGGATACTTTTCAACGGCGATTGAGAAGACAAGCGGCCAGATATTTGCCACTGCAAGACCTATCATAAACACGAGCCCCCATGCAACTACCGGGGATCCGATAAGGAGAATAGCAACGAGGCAGAATATGCCCAGAACCGATGTCCAGAGGTAAAGCTTCCTCGACGACATCCTCGTAAGGATTATTGCTCCGGCAAACGTGCCAATCATCCTTCCGAAAAAATATACGCTCCTGCCCGATTCAGCGGCAGTCTGATCTACCCCGAAGTGCTTTATCAGAAACTGGCCGGAATTTGAATTGAATCCCACATCGACACCCACCACCAGGAATATTGCCAGTACCATCAGCAGGACAAATCCGTTGCCAAGCAGACTGAATGACGATGCAAACGTGGCTTTGTAGCCGTCAACCCGGGTTTCTTCAATCTTCGTTGAACCAAGCCAGGCAACCGCTATTACCGAAACTACTCCGAAAACAAGGAAAAGCAATTTCCAGTCCCCGAACTGTGCCGCAAAAAATGCTGCAAGAGGAGCGCCAAGCATCGATCCGATAGCCTTAACAAATTGCGAGAAGCTAAGGAAGCTCGAGGCTTTGTTGCCTGGCACAACCTGAACGATCAGGGGATTAGCCGAGACCTGCACAATGGTATTCCCCGCGCCCAGAAGTGCAAAGCCTATCAGGACCATGGTAAAGGAGTAGAAGAGGAACGGAACGATCAGTCCCAGGGCCGTCACTATCATCCCGATATTAAGCATGTTCTTCTTCCCGATGCGTGACTGAAGGACTCCCACCGGAACTGAAAGAATAAAGAACCAGAGAAAGGTGACCGACGGGATAAGCTGAGCGATCGTGGCGCTCAGGCTCATATCCTTTGTGACACGGTCAACCCCGATCCCTACCAGGTCGACAAAGCTCATCACAAAAAAGCCCATTAGCACCGGGGAAATTTTCCTGACATTGATTGTTTGAGAGGCCATATTGAATTTCGATTATTGGTTTTTAAGCTGGTATCAAGCTACATCAGGGGAAGCGCATGCTGAACCGCCTTCCAGAAATCTCCATCGAGAAGGAAAGCGCTGCCGATGAGGGCGGCATCTTCCTTGAGTTCCGAGAGTTCCACTTTGCATGTGCACCCTTCACGCCTCAGACTCTGTTCAAAAATCTTCCCGAACAGGTCGTAGGCATGTGAAATATTACCGCCGACAACCACTATTTCGGCGTTGAATCTCTTAAGCCACGGCGCCAGGAAAATGCCCAGGCTGTTGCCAAATTCGGTGAAAAGGTCCATTATTACATGATCGCTTCCGGCGAGGCCGGCCAGCTCTTTGACACCATTCAGCTCCTTCCCGGTCCTCTTTTTGTAGTTTCCCAGGAACCACCGCGTGGAAAAATAATCGTCGGCAATATTCTCGCCATAAGGCAGGTGATAAACACATCCGAGCTTCGGAACTTCAGGGCCGTCGACTATCGGGATCCGGTCGGCTATAAAAGCGGAACCAAAGCCTGTGCCCAGTGTAACCGACATCGAACGTTTTGCTTTTGAAGCTTTGCCGACAACGGCTTCCCCCACGGCAAATGCCGAAACATCATTCATGAATCTTACAGGGAATTCCTCATTGAAGCCAAGGGCATCAGAGATTGAGTTTTTAACGTGGCACCCGTACAGATGCTCGTATTTTGCGACTCCTTTTATATAGCTGATCCCCTTAACATAATCAAACGGCCCGGGCATTCCGAACCCAATCCCCTTTATTGACCTTCCGGGAGCTTTCCCGATGGCGTCCGAGATTGCATTAGCCCACACCCGGATAATCTCGTTTGCCTCAGCCTTGTTGTCGACCTCCCTTTCAGTAACCGTTTCCCTCAGCACGCTGAGGTTCTCCAGGTCGACTGCCGCACAGGTTATATGGCTGCCCCCGATATCAGCGCCGATTGCAAGATTATCTTTCATTCCTTGAAATTTAGTGTTTAACGATCAGTATTGAAAGTTTGAAAGTATTGAAATTTGTTTGCAATGCAAAAAAATGGCCTTTAAAATTTCGAAGTCAGATATTTCCCAAATTGATATTTCTCATGGATATTCACGTTTATAAGTTGTAAATTGGAGAAATTAAAACCGGTTCACGCTCCGGGAATTTATTTCCCCGATATGTAACCAGGAAAAACAAAACTCACTGACCATGCCAAAAGTTACCAAAGAAGACGCCCTCCTGTATCATTCCAGGGGCCGTCACGGGAAGGTGGAAGTTATTCCTACCAAGCCCTATTGCACCCAGTTCGATCTGAGCCTTGCCTATACTCCGGGAGTTGCATACCCGTGCCTCGAGATTGAAAAGAGCCCTGATGACGTGTACAATTATACTGCAAAAGGGAATCTTGTGGCAGTCATCTCAAACGGTACGGCAGTCCTTGGGCTTGGAGACATAGGAGCAATGGCGGGCAAGCCGGTGATGGAAGGCAAGGGATTGCTTTTCAAGGTGTTTGCCGATGTAGATGTTTTCGATATCGAGGTTGACGAAAAGGATCCCGACAAGCTTATCGAGATCTGTGCCAGGATCGCCCCTACTTTCGGAGGTATCAACCTTGAGGACATAAAAGCCCCGGAATGCTTTGAAGTAGAGACAAGGCTTAAAAACATGCTCGATATCCCGGTGTTTCATGATGACCAGCATGGGACGGCAATTATTTCTGGGGCAGGCCTCCTTAATGCCCTTGAAATCACGGGCAGGAAGATCGGGGATTTGAAAATGGTCGTCTGCGGTGCCGGTGCTGCAGCCATTTCCTGCTCAAGGCTCTACCTTAAGCTTGGCGTCAGGAAAGAAAACATAGTGATGGTCGACAGCAAGGGAGTCCTAAACCGTAAAAGGACCGATCTCAACAAATACAAGCAGGAATTTGTCACTGACCGTGAAATTACAACACTTGCGGAAGCAGTGAAAGGTGCTGATCTGTTCCTTGGCCTCTCCGCTGCGAATATGATGACAATGGAAATGCTGGCATCCATGGCTGATAATCCGATCGTTTTTGCCATGGCGAACCCAAATCCTGAGATCAGCTATGAAGATGCAATGGCAACCCGCCAGGACCTCATCTTTGCCACAGGCAGGTCAGATTACCCCAACCAGATAAACAACGTCCTTGGATTCCCGTTCATTTTCAGGGGAGCCCTCGATGTAAGGGCATCCACCATCAACGAGGAAATGAAGCTGGCGGCTGCCCGTGCCCTTGCCACTCTTGCAAAGGAACCGGTCCCTGAATCGGTACTGAAAGCTTACAACCTTGATGCCCTGACTTTCGGGAAGGACTACATAATCCCCAAACCCCTCGATCCAAGGCTTATTTCATGCGTCGCATCCTGTGTTGCAAGGGCTGCCATGGAGACCGGAGTGGCACGGCGCCCCATAACCGACTGGGACGCTTATGTCAAGAGTCTGGATAAAAGGCTGAGCGTGCATATCAAAAAGGTCGGGGAACTCAGTGAATTCTAGAAGATCGACTTGATCTTCTTTCTTTCGGTGACCCTTTTCTCGACCTTCCTGTCATACATCGAGACTATCAGTTCAGCAGTCTCTTTTATCGAAAATGAAAGCCTGTTGATGGAAACATCGAACAGCCCTTCCATATTCCTTGTATTCTTGTCGAGAAATGTCCTGATCAGCTCCGACCTCTTTTCATCCGTGTCGGTTATGTATTTCTCTGCTGTCTGCTGATCCATTTTCTTCTTCTTCATCACATTACTTACCCGCCAGTAATACGGTGCCACAAGCTTGATGTGAAGCGCATCCTTTATATCATTCGCTATGGAGACCCCTCCCCTGCCGACAAGTACAACGTGACCCTCCTTGCATATGGAGAGTACGACATCCCTGATTGCTTTCTTCACCCTCAGGTCAGTCACAAATCCTCCCGAGAATGCCATTATCATTTCGGACAGGTTTGAAAGCTTTATCCCTTCATAGAAATTTTCCACCCTCTGGCTGTCGATATTCAGCTCCTTGGCAATCGCATAAATAATATCCTTGTCTACCCATCTCCATTTCGTTGTACCATACTTTGTGTTCAGGTATTCAACAACCATCTCGGCTGTTTCCCTGGCATCACACCCTGTAAGGCGGGAAATCGTTATGACCGGTCCATCATCGGATACGGGACCCTTCAGAATTGATTCCCTGTACCTTTCATCAAAATAATCAAAGAACTTTTCCATTTTGGATAACTCCTTTCCTGATTAAGTTAAATCACAGAACCCCTGACAACTAAGTCGTAACCGCATTTACGTGCCAATTGTTCAGCCGCAAGGCTTTAAACTGAACCTGTGAAAAAGCGCCGGTGAAAACCTTTATAAGTTACAAAAAAAATACCATTCAGTAAAACTTTTTTAACCGCTGCCGGGAGAGACTGAAAGGGTCAGATTTGAGTTGGACGGGGATATAAGGTATATCAACAGTTTTTTATATCTTTACTTCCGGCTAAACAAAAGTCCCTATCTTAAATAAAAACCAAAAATGAATGCATCGATTTTTTCAAAACCGGAGTTGTTATGGTTTTTTGTAGGCCTGATACTCTTCCTGGCTGAGCTGGTACTTCCGGGGTTCGTGATTTTCTTCTTCGGGGTGGGTGCCTGGATAACTGCCCTGGTATGCCTTGTTGCGCATCCGGGAATCAATATGCAATTCGTCATTTTCGGAGTCACATCCGTCCTGTCGCTCGCTGCGCTGAGAAGGATGATCCAGAAAAAGTTCTTTTACAGCAAGGAAGACCTTTCAGAAGGGGTGGAAGATGAATTCACCGGAAAGGAAGCCAAGGCGCTTTCAGAGTTCGGACCCGGGATCCAGGGAAAGGTTGAGTTCAAGGGTACGACCTGGAAAGCAGAATCCCAGTCGCTTATAACCGTAGGACAAATAGTCCTGATAAAGGAAAAACTGAGCTTTAAACTGATTGTAGAACCAAAAAATAATTAAACATGACAGGATCAAGCGGTACCATAATTCTGATTGGTGTTATCATCCTGGGTTTCATCCTGATATCATCAATGATCAAGGTCGTTCCCCAGAGAACGGCAATAATTGTCGAAAGACTCGGTAAATACAGGGCAACATTTACTGCCGGATTCCAGATCCTTATCCCTTTCATCGATAAGATAAGGTACAGGCATACGTTGAAAGAACAGGCGATCGATGTTGCACCCCAGGTATGCATAACCCGGGATAACATAGCGGTGGAGGTGGACGGCATCCTGTACCTGCAGGTGCTCGACCCGCAGAAAGCCTCATACGGGATTGACAATTACCGCTTTGCATCGATCCAGATCGCGCAGACGACCATGAGAAGCGTGATCGGCAAGCTTGAACTTGACAAGACCTTTGAGGAGAGGGAAACAATCAATGTTACTATCGTTGATGCCGTTGATAAGGCAAGTGAACCGTGGGGGGTCAAGGTTACAAGATATGAGGTGAAAAACATCAGCCCGCCCCAGAGTATCCGCGATGCAATGGAAAAGCAGATGAGAGCTGAAAGGGAAAAGAGGGCAACCATAGCCGAATCTGAGGGGGCACGCCAGGCTAAAATTAATGTTGCCGACGGCGACAAGCAGGAATTCATACTTAAGTCGGAAGGTGAAAAGCAGAGGCGCATCAATGAAGCCGCCGGCCGTGCTTCCGAAATTGAGCAGGTCGCTGCAGCAACAGCAAACGGCCTCAGGGCTATTTCAAAGGCGATCTCCGAAGAAAACGGCCTTAATGCGGTCAACCTGAGGATCGCCGAACAGTACCTTACGGCATTCAACAACCTGGCAAAAACGAACAATACATTGATCCTGCCATCGAATCTTACAGATATCGCCGGCATAGTGGCAACGGCCACCTCGGTGTTCAATGAGACAAAGGATAAAAAGAAACAGGGTTAAGTGTATAGATTTTGGTGACACAGATTTCACTGAAAAGGCATCTGTGTCACTCCATGTAAGTTCTTAACGACATCAAACATCCTCATGCTCAGTCCTAAGGATGATCTCATTCTGCAAGTCCTCTCCCAGATCGTTGAAGTAATCGCTGTACCCGGCCACCCTTACGATCAGGTCCCTGTATAGCTCGGGATGCTTCTGTGCTTCACGGAGGGTTTCCGCATTTACCACGTTGAACTGGATATGATGCCCGTCGAGGCTGAAGTAACTCCTGATAAGGGCAGTGAGGCAGTTGTAGCTCTCCTCATCCTCGAAGAAGGATGGTGAGAACTTCTGGTTCAGCAATGTGCCGCCTGTCCTCAGGTGGTCGATCTTTGAGGCAGACCGGACTACTGCAGTGGGACCCTGGCTGTCAGCACCCTGGGTGGGTGAAATGCCTTCCGACAGAGGCGTGAAGGCCTTCCTGCCGTCCGGCGTCGCACAGGTTACACTCCCAAAATAGACATGGGATGTGGTCGGAAGCATATTGATCCTGTAAACAGCCCCCCTGGCAGAAGGCCTGCCGTTCACGGCATCGTAATAGGCCTCGAATACCGTGACCGCCTGGCGGTCCGCGTAATCGTCGTCATTGCCGAACTTGGGGGTGTTGTATATCAGTTCATACCTCAGCTTTTCGAATCCGTTGAAATCCGCATCGAGTGCCCTGTTCATTTCATCCCAGGTAAACTTCCTGTTATCATAGATATTGTATTTTATGGAAGTGAGCATGTCTGTTATGCTCCCGAGCCCTACCCCCTGTATGTATGAAGTATTGTATCTTGCCCCGCCATCGTTGTAATCCCTGCCATTGGAGATGCAGTCCTCGACGAGCAATGAAAGGAACGGTACCGGGAGCCACCTGGCAAAGATCTTCTCTATCACATTGTTGCCCCGGATCTTAATGTCTGCAAAGTACTTCACCTGCCTCCTGAAGGCTTCAATTATTTCGTCAAATTCTTGGTAATCCGAAGCAAAGCCTGTCTGGAGCCCAACCTGCCGGCCCGTCCTTCTGTCAATCCCATTGTTCAGCGTGACTTCGAGGATCTTCGGCAGGTTGAAATATCCGGTAAGCCAGTATGCTTCAGTCCCGAATGCTCCGGTCTCGACACATCCCGAAGCTCCGCCGTTTCGCGCATCCTCTATGCCCTTTCCCTGACGCAGCAGCTCCTGGACGATAGCATCGGTATTGAAGCATGACGGCTGTCCGAATCCCGTCCTGATTATGTCGAGGGCTTTGTGAATGAACAGGTCGGGATTCTTCCTGCTGATCTGGACCATCGAGCTTGGCTGAAGGATCCTCATCTCCTTTATGACGTCCAGGAGGATGTACGACATTTCATTTACAGCATCCGTCCCGTCGGACTTTACGCCGCCAAGGTTTATGAGACAGAAATCCGTATAAGTGCTGCTTTCGCTTGCAGTTACACCAATCTTGGGGGGTGAAGGGTGATTATTGAATTTCACCCAAAAGCAGCCAAGAAGATCATAAAGCTCCTCGTCTGAAAGAGTACCCTCCTCCTTTTGCTTCTTATAGACCGGGTATAGGTGCTGGTCAAGACGCCCCGGGTTAAAGGAGTCCCATGGGTTCAGTTCGGTTATGACACCAAGATGTATGAACCAGTAATGTTGAAGCATCTCGTGAACAGTCTCGGGTGCATGAGCCGGAACTCTCCTGCATACTTCCGACATTTTAACCAGCTCCTTCCGCCTCCGTTCATCCTTCTCGAGCCCGGCAAGCCTTGCAAGCTCCCCGGAATACCTGTGAGCGAACATGATTATTGCATCGCAGGCAATATCCATGGCCTGCAGTTCCCCGGCCCTGTCAAATGCCTCCGGGTCATTAAAGTAATCAAGTGCGGCCAGCGCTTCCCTTATTTCTTCCTTAAGCTGAATAAATCCCATCCTGAACATCTTGTATCCCAGCACTGTATGACCGGGGGCACGCTGTTCCTGAAATTCGGTGAATATGCCTGCCTTGTAGGCTTCGAGCCATTCGGGTGTCATAAGCGACATTATCCTTTCACGGTTGGTACGGCCTTCCCAGAACGGTATAATTTCATCCTCATAAGTTCTTTTTGTCTCCTCATCAACCTTGAATGACACCTTCTCCCGGGAATTGAGGATATCAAGGTCTTTGAGGGAATGAACGCAGATCTCGGGATACGCGGGCGTCTCTTTCGGGGCAGGTCCGCGTTCGCCGACAATAAGCTCGCCATCGCCGATGAACAGTTCCTTGTGACGTAGTATGTATTCAAATGCCATGGCTCTCCTCACAGGTACAGGCATTTCAGAAGCTGCCCCGCTTTTCCAGAACCGGGTTAACAGCTGTGCACGCTCGGCTGAAAGTTTTTCCGGTGCAGCAAGGCTCTGTTCCCTTAGTTTTTTTACTCGATCCGATATTATCATTCCTTAACTTATTATTGTATTGACTGACTGCTTTTGCTTTCTTAAATTTAAGCCGCTCCCTAAATCCCCCTCCCGGGAGAGGGGGATAAGAGGGGGTGAGGTCATCCCCCGATCTTTACTTTAATCCCTGTTTCCGAAAAGAACGCCTTGAGCTCCTTCATCTTTTCCGCTGAGGGAGGTTCCGTGTCTTCCATCCGGTAAGGGAGTCCCATCTTCCTGTACTTTGAGGACCCGGTCTTGTGGAATGGCAGCAGGCTGATCCTGGTGATATTTCCCTTTCCCGTTCCTGCCAGGAATTCCCTCAATCTCATGAGATGGTCCTGGTCATCATTTATCCCGGGAATGACCGGAAACCTGACCATTGTTTCCTTCCCACTTTGTATGAGCATCCTGAAATTCTGAAGAATTGACCCGTTCCCGACGCCTGTGTGCTCAAGGTGCCTGGTATCGGAGAGGTGCTTGATATCGAACAGGAAAAGATCTGTATAGGGCAATATCTTTTCCAGATCGGGCCAGGGGCAGAAACCCGATGTATCGACCGCTGTGTGAACGCCCAGATCCTTGCACGCCATCAGGGCATCCTTCAGGAATTCGGGCTGAAGCAACGGCTCTCCCCCTGAGAATGTCACTCCACCGCCTGACTGACGGAAGAATACCAACTCCTTTTTCAAAATTTCAAGAATCTCACCAACAGAATAATATTTCCCGACCACCGCTGGTTCTGAGAACTCCAAATCACCAACTTTCCTTGTTTCCAATAGTGATTCAACTCCGGGGGCAATTCCTTCAGGATTGTGACACCACCAGCAGCTCAGGGGGCACCCTTTCATGAACACAGTCACCCTTATCCCCGGACCATCATGTACCGAATAACGCTTTATGCTGAATATCAATCCCTTCTTCATCAGAAAAAATACAATGAAAAAAAATAGCAAATAAAATAGGGTAAATGCCCGGAAAACTGTCTTACTGACAGAACAAGGACCAGGATCAGATGTTATAGAACATGAGACAGTGATACAAGCGGCGGCCGAGGCGCTGCATCATGAAGCTGAATTTGAGTTTTAAGATCATAACTGCTTATCGGGCCGAAAGTTAGACAAAAAGTGAGAAGTGAGCCAAAAAAATGAAATAAAATTCCGGAATATTTAACAAAAGATTAACAAATATACTGCAACAAAATCATTTTTCAGGCGTCTTTAAGTTAAAGAAACAAAGTAAAAGGAGACAAGATAAATTTTGGACAGTAAATAAAAGTTCTTTTAATAGGATATAAAAGATTTCTTCAACGGCCGTTCGGCCAAATTCTACGATCAGGTTTAGGTTAATGAAGGAAAGATAACTCCCAACTATCTTTCCTTTTCTTTTTTTATTCCCGCCGGTCCCGTTCTGTCTCCCGACGAATTCCTGATCTGAAAAACAGTGCCTTTCACATTAATTCCTCTATAAATACTCAAATTTCAAGGATTTATTGTTCAGGCCCTTAAACATTTGATCCGGGGAAGGAAGAATTGTTCCTCTACGAAAATCTTACTGCCTTCCCGGGCAACTTGCTTAATGCCGGATGAGCCGGAATGAAAAAGGATTATCTTTACCGCAAAGATTAACCTGACAATGAAAATCAGATTTCTCATTCTTCTGATTATCCCGGCATTACTGGCAATCAACTCGTACGGGAACGAAATCCAGCCCGCACGAAAGGGTGTCATGGACCTGACCGGAATTGAAAACCACGACAGATTCATTGTCAGGCTCAACGGGGAATGGGAGTTCTACTGGAAAAAGATGCTTAAGCCGCATGATTTTGCAGGACCTTCGGGGATAAAACCCGACCTGTACGGGAAGGTGCCCTCCTACTGGACGTCCTATAAGTCTGCAATCCCTAATATCAGCAGGTACGGTTACGCAACTTACAGGCTGATCGTTAAGCTGCCCCCGGGATACAGGAACCCGATCGGCTTCGACATGCCTGTTTTTGATTCTTCCTATGAAATATACGTGAACGGGAAATATATGGCTGGGAACGGCACCCCGGGCATAAACAAGGAGGAGACCCGTCCATGGTACGAGAGGAACTTCTTTAAATTTGATCCGGTTTCCGATTCCATAACGATCCTCATTAATGTTGCCAATTATGAACATCGCCGGGGCGGATTCTGGCTGCCCGTTAAGATGGGCTCTTTCCATGAGATCCAGAAAAGGATTGCAGGATCCTGGGCTCTCGACTGGGCTTCGACAAGCTTCCTTTTAGGATTCGCATTGTTTTTCCTGTTTTTCTTCATGCTCTTTCCCAAGGACAAACTCATCGGCTTCTTCAGCCTTGCGGCGATCGGGCTTGCATTCAGACCGTTCTTTACATCAAACTACCTCATTCACAATCTTTTTCCCATCAGCTGGCAATGGATCGTCAGGTTCGAATACCTCGGACTCTACATAATCCTGACGGGCTGGTACTGGTTTACCCTCAAGCTATATCCTTCACGCATCTTCAGTGTCGTAACACGGGTACTGACGATGGTTTTCACCATCGTGTTCATTCTTACCCTCTTAGTCCCTGTGAAGATTTTCAGCTATGCGATCTTCCTCTACTACCCTTCGATGATACTTCTGATAGGCTTTTCATTCTACAGGAGCATCAGGGGAATGATGGCAAGGAACTTATACGATTATGTTTATTTCGGAGCATTCGTCCTATTGACACTGGCGGCCGTGCACGACATCGGAATGTCGCTCGGAAGGGCTTCGAACACTTCCGGCTACTATCTCACCTACTCACTGGTCATCTTTGTTTTCATCCAGGCCACAATCCTTCTCTACAGGTGGGTCAGGTCATATTATGAAAAGGAAAAGCTGCAGGAAGAGCTTCAGTATCTCAACAAGAACCTTGAAATCAAGGTCAGCCAGAGGACGCAGGAGATAAACAAGAGGAAGGATGAGATTGAGAAGCAGAGCTTAATGATCGCTACGCAGAACCGGCAGCTTTCGGAGACCCTTCAGCTTAAAAACAAGCTGTTCTCTGTGATCGCGCACGATCTCAGGAGCCCGATCGTCAACATTCTGTATATGCTGAACCTCCTTAAGGAGGATGAGTACAAGGAAAAATATGACACGTTTGCGAATGCGAGCATAAGCTATGCTCAGCAGGTGATAACCCTTCTGGAGAACATGCTTGTCTGGGGAAGAGGCCAGCAGGATAAGATAAAATATGCACCGGACGTAAGGGATCTTGCGGATATTGTCCTTACCAACCTAAGCATTTTCAAGGAATCTGCCGACAAAAAGGATATCTCAATGAATTTCACCCAGATCGGCAATTCAAAGGCATATTTCGACAAGGACCTTCTGGATATTATCATAAGGAACCTCCTTTCGAACGCGGTGAAATATACCCCGAGGGGCGGCCGCATCAGCATCCTCCTCAAGGATAAGACCCTGACTGGTGAAGGTGTTATTCTTAAGATCTTTGATAACGGGATTGGGATCCCAAAATCCAGGCAGAAGAATCTTTTCACCGCGGCAGAGGTCGAAAGCACCCCTGGAACCGAAAACGAAAAAGGCACCGGGCTCGGCCTCAAATTGTGCCAGGAGCTCGTAAAGATCAACAACGGGTCCATCGCGGTTGAGAGCAAGGAAGGGGAAGGCGCCTGTTTCACCATAACACTTCCCGGCGGCAAAAGCTGACGGCAGTTACCTGAACCGGCTTTTGGATCAGTGAATGCCTGCCTGGTCCGAAGTCAGCTCTGAAAGCCTTATACGGTCAAGTATCTCGATGTCCTTTCCTGCTGCAATGATAATCCCCTCCTCTTCCAGCTCGCTGACAGCCCTGGCCACTGACGGTCTGGCAACTCCGAAAAAATCGGCAAGATCGTTTTGCGTCCTGTCGAGCCTGATTGTCCTCTTCGATCCGCCTGAAAGCCTCAGGATATATTGGGCAAGCTTGCTCTTGATCGTCCTGAAATTCAGGAATCTTATTTTTTCGGACAGGAACTGCGACCTGTTGGAGATCATATCGAGGTAATTCACCAGGACCCGGTCGTTTACCATCAGGAGCTTCAGGAAATCGGCCTTTTCAATATTGAGGATCTCCGTCTCGGTGACAGAGATCACATTCACAGGGAACCTGTTGTTCCTGCCAAAAAGAAATGCTGCAGCCGGCGCCCCCGGTGCGGCGACATCTTCAATCTTGATGACCTTTCCTGAATAGTCTGTCATTTCACCCTTGACCATCCCTTTAACCACTATCATCAAGCTGATTACGGGCTCCCCGCTCTGGGCAATCATTGACCCTGCCCGGTACCTTCTGATCCTGAATGGAATTTCGGATAATACTTTTTCAATCTCACCAATTGAAAGATTATTGAACAGAGGTGCTTTCTGAAGAAGCAGGTAATCCATTATTTTTATATTTTGGCAGCTTAAAAATCAACAAAAAATGAAAAGAATCAAAATAATTCTGATCGCTGCAGTCATTTTACCGGGTTTTGCCAATGCCCAGCCTGACCTCGAGCAAAAGCTCCTTACCCAATTCCACAAGATCACAAGCGAAGAGATGATGTCGTGGGAGGAGAAGCTTTGCTCACCGGAATTCAACGGAAGGCTGACCGGGACGCCGGGATTCACCGCCAGCGCCGAATGGGTGGCTTCAATGCTGAAGGAGTGGGGCGTAAAGCCCGGAGGCGATTCCGGAACATATTTCCAATGGTTCAATGCTCCGTATACGGATGTCAACAACCCGGGAAGCCTTACACTGAATCTTAAGCAGCCCGACGGCTCGGTCATCAAAAAAGCCTATTCTTATCCTGCTGAATACTTCCCCGGCATGAACTCGGGCAACGGCGAAGTCACTTCCGAAGTAATCTTTGTAGGGTATGGGGTCACAGCCCCCGAACTTAACTACGATGACTACCAGGGGATCGACGTAAAAGGGAAAATAGTTCTTATGAACAGGGACGTGCCATTTACTGATCCCATGAATCCCGAATACCAGAAATGGGTCAAATACTGTTACCACCATTACAAGCTTGAAAATGCAGTAAGGCACGGGGCAGCCGGAATGGTTTACATCGACGGCAACCTAGCAAATCCCAATATTTCATATGATCCTTCGATCATTGTATGCGGGATCGGGCCGGAACCGCTGGCTGATATTTTTGCGGGAACGAAGACCACTAACGCCGAAATGACCGCGAAGATGATCAAAACCCGAAAACCGGCCTCTTTCAATACGGGTAAAATAATGACTATTAAGGAAAGCACCGTCCGGCATCCGGAGGGAAAAGGCTGCAATGTGATCGGGCTTATCGAAGGCTCCGACCCTGTACTGAAAAACGAGGTAATTATCATAGGCGGCCATCTTGATGCCGTAGGAAACGGAGGAAAGGTTGTAAACGGGGCCCTCGACAATGCCAGCGGCATCGTAGACATTATGGGAGCAGCTGAGGCGATGGGTCGCTCCGGGATCCCGCTGAAGCGGTCGGTTATGTTCCTTTTTATCGGGGGTGAGGAGAACGGCCTCCTTGGAAGCCAGTTCTACGCCATGCATCCGCTTTTCCCGGCCGAAAAGAGCATCGTTTACATCAACCTCGACATGGTTGGCAACGGAACAGGTCTTTCAGTATATACAAATAGTGCCTGCAAGGTGCTCCTGCCTTTCTTCGAGAATGCAAATTCAATGTACATCCACAGGCCGTTTGCAGGATCTGCCCCTGATCAGAAGCCTTTCTACGGAAGGCCCAGAAGCGATTCGTTCAATTTCAGCAGCAGGGGTTTCCGGACAATGGGAATCGGTACCACGGGCGGTTACAAAAAGGTTTATTACCATGTCCCGGGCGACGATCCGGATGCCGTAACCATCGATATCATGCAGGATGTGGCAAGGATGATCTATGTTGCACTCACGAACATGGCAAACGATGAGCTGAAATTCTAAAGAGAATTAACCGCAAAGAACGCAAAGCAGACACAAAGTTTGCAAAGGGAAGTTAATGAATTCCATTTCTTTGCGTACTTTGCCCAATATCTTTGCATACTTTGCGGTTCTGGATTTCTTCTTGTATTTCCTTCCCTGGCAATCTTTTACTTTTTAGTTTATAATCTCAACCTAAAAAAATTCATTTTGTAACAAATGTTACAATTTACCGTCATCCTCTGCCATATTTTTGTCCTGAAATAAAACCCTCAAAGGATGAAAAGAGACATACTCAAAATTGACGAGGACTTGTGCAACGGATGCGGTAACTGTGTTCCGAACTGTCACGAAGGGGCATTGCAGGTAATAGACGGAAAGGTAAGGCTGGTGAGCGAGTTGATGTGCGACGGCCTCGGGGCATGCATCGGCTACTGTCCGCATGACGCGATCACCATAGAGCACAGGGAAGCTGAACCCTACAATGAGGCCAGGGTGATGGAGAATATGATTAGCAAGGGGAAAAATACCATCATTGCCCACCTGAAGCATCTGAAGGACCATGGTGAAACGGGATACCTCCAGGAGGGAGTGGGATACCTCAGAAGCCATTCAGGGGAACTGGGTTTCGACCTCTTCGAAGTTACAGACGAGGTTCACAATTACGGGAGGGCTGATCAGCGCCCGGCCTCACATGCCAACGGGCATTCCGGAGGCGGATGTCCAGGATCGGCCGAACGGACAATCGACAGGCCCGGTAGGGAACAATCAATGGCTGCTTCATTCGCTCAGCCATCCGAACTGAGGCAATGGCCGGTCCAGATGCATCTCCTGAATCCCAATGCACCCTACCTGAGAGGGGCCGACCTGCTGCTTGCTGCCGACTGCGTTGCATTTTCAATGGGGAACTTTCACAGCGGGTACCTCAGGGGCAAGGCACTTGCCATTGCGTGCCCGAAGCTAGATCATGGTACTGACATTTATGTTGAAAAGCTCACCGCCATGATCGACTCCGCCAGGGTAAACACAATCACTGTGATGATGATGGAAGTGCCCTGTTGCGGAGGCCTGCTTCAGATGGTTATGAGGGCAATGGCAAACGCCGCCAGGAAAGTCCCCGTGAAACAGCTTATCATAAGTATATCCGGTGAGGTCCTCACTGAAGAATGGGTCATTGCAAATTGATGAAACCGAGATTTGGTTTCTAAATTATTATTGCATATTTTAGCCACCTGATCGGAGAACATCATTTCATTTATTTACATAAAACCCTGATTATGTTTAAGACAGGATCAGAGTCATCTTTCGCCTCCGGGCCCGTATTTTTAGGTTTTGATATAGGGTCTGTTTCCCTGAATACAGTAGTTCTCGACAGGAACTACAAGATTTTGGAAGATCACTATGACTATGTCCATGGCAAACCTTTCAATGTCCTGAAGTCAAGGCTTGATTCCATCCTCAGCTATATTTCACCTGACCGCCTCCAGGGGATCGCCATAACCGGGACCGGTGGCAAGCTGGCCACAGAATTGATCGGTGGCATCTTCGTGAATGAGATCATTGCACAGGCAACCTCGACCGGGATCCTGTATCCCGAAGCAAGGACCGTGATCGAGATCGGCGGGGAAGACTCAAAGCTGATACTCCTGGAAAAGGATCCCTTAAGCGGTCATTCCAGGCTCGTCGATTTTGAGATGAACAGCATCTGTGCCGCCGGGACAGGTTCCTTCCTCGACCAGCAGGCCAAAAGGATAGGTGTCCCGATCGAAAGGGAGTTCGGGGAAATGGCCCTGAGATCTATTGATCCTCCGCGCATTGCGGGCAGATGCAGCGTGTTTGCCAAGAGCGATATGATCCATCACCAGCAGATTGCCACACCACTTCACGACATCGTGGCCGGCTTGTGCTTTGCCCTCGCCCGTAACTTCAGAAGCAATGTCGCAAGAAGCAGGGAGATGGTCAAGCCTGTCGTATTTTCGGGCGGTGTTGCAGCAAACGCAGGAATGATCAGGGCATTCAGGGAGGTACTTGACCTGAATGACGATGAATTGATAATCCCGGAACACCATGCTTCGATGGGTGCAATAGGCGCAGTGATCTACGCGCAATCAAACAAGCTTGAAATGAATCATTTCCCCGGAGTGGGAAAACTTGATGCCTACCTTACAAAAGATTCCTCAGTGTTTTCCAGCCTTCCGCCACTCAGGGAGTCAGCGGCAACCTATGATAAAAAGATAAGCTTCAGAAAAGACCCGGGGAATCCGACAGAGGTCTTCCTCGGGATCGATGTAGGGTCCCTCAGCACGAATGTTGTGCTGATCGACAGGGATCACAACGTTATTGCCCGGAGGTACCTTCCGACCGCCGGAAAGCCGCTCGAAGCAATTCAGAAGGGCATGACCGAGATCTATGACGAGATCGGTTCTCATGTCGCGGTGATCGGGGCAGGAACGACAGGATCAGGCCGGTATCTTACCGGCGACTTCATAGGGGCAGATACCATACAGAATGAAATCACCGCACAGGCTACCGCCGCAATAGATTATGACCCGACTGTCGATACCATCTTCGAGATCGGCGGCCAGGATTCAAAGTATATCAGCATTGAGAACGGTGTAGTGGTGGATTTCGAGATGAACAAGGTGTGCGCTGCAGGCACGGGATCATTCCTTGAGGAACAATCTGAAAAGCTCAATATTAACATTATCAATGAGTTCGGATCAATGGCCCTTGGTTCGGATTCGCCGGTGAAGCTCGGGGACAGGTGTACTGTCTTTATGGAATCGGATCTCAATACTTACATGCAGAGGGGTGCAAAAAATGAGAACCTTGTCGGGGGCCTTGCCTATTCGATCGTTTATAACTACCTCGAAAAGGTGGTTGGGGACAGGAGGGTCGGAAACAAGATATTTTTCCAGGGCGGCGTGACAAATAACAAGGCTGTGGTAGCCGCATTCGAACAGGTCACCGGAAAAAAGATCACTATTCCCCCTCACTTTGATGTGACGGGGGCGATCGGAGCTGCAATCCTGGCCCAAAGGTCAATGAAGGAGGGGCAAAAAACGACCTTCAAGGGATTCGGCGTCAGGAATGTGTCCTACGGCATAAGCAGGTTCGTCTGCCAGGGTTGCACTAACCACTGTGAGATCAGGAAAGTAAAGATCGAAGGGGAAAAGAAATCCCTCTTCTACGGCGGCCGTTGTGAAAAATATGAAACCGACGGTCATAAGAAAAGCTCCGTCAACCTGCCGAATCTTTTCGTAAAACGGCTCGAAATGCTGATGGGCGACTACCGGGAGGAAGTCAGGCCCGGCACTGTGACAATTGGCTTTCCAAGGGCCCTTATGGTCTTCTACCAGCAGTTCCCTTTCTGGAGAACGTTCTTCGAAGAGCTGGGATTCAGTGTAGTACTCTCAAGGGAATCCGACAAGGAACTTGTAACCAGGTCAATAGAAACGATGACTGCCGAGACCTGCCTTCCGGTTGAACTGATGCACGGCCACGTGATCGACCTGATTGAAAAGGGTGCGGACTATATATTCCTTCCTTTTATTGTAAATGCCAAATTCAAGCCGGGAAACAAGACCTTCAATTGCAATTGCCCGTGGATTCAGACCTTTCCGTTCATGGTAAAAGCCGCCCTGAGGGGAAAGATCGATGAGTCAAAGATCCTGACACCCACACTTCATTTCAGGTTTTTTGAACGCGCCCTCGTTAAGGAGCTTGTTTCTTTCTTCTCCGGAAAATTCGGGATTGAAGCAGGCAGGATCAAGGATGCAATTTACAAGGCTGACGGGGTCCAGGTGGCTTTTGAAGAGAGACTTCTTGACTATGGCAGGGATGTTCTGAAAGATCTCCCGGCCGGCAGCAGGGCAGTTGTACTTCTCGGAAGGCCCTACAACAGCTCCGATCCGCACCTTAACCTCGACCTGGTATCCAAGCTTCTGGCCCAGAAAGTGATGCCGATCCCGATTGATATGCTCGACCTTTCAGGTTACGATATCTTTAAGAACTACAGGAACATGTACTGGCCAAATGGCCAGAAAATCATTGCTGCTGCACAGCATGTGGCAAAAACTGACGGCCTGTACGCCGTGTACCTCAGCAATTTCAGGTGCGGCCCCGATTCATTCCTGTGGCATTATGTCACCGAGGAACTCAAAGGCAAACCGTTCCTTCACCTGGAAGTTGATGAACATTCGGCGGATGCAGGCATGGTCACCCGGATTGAGGCCTTCCTTGACAGCCTTAGAGGGTCGGAGAAAAACAAGAAGAGGGAGGTCGAGATTTTCAGGCCAAGGCCCAGTCCGTCATCACCCCCGAAGGAGAGGATACTCTATTTCCCGTACATGAATGACGGGGCTTACATGATTGCTGCTGCTGCAAGGAGCATTGGGGTGCCCTCAGAAGTTCTTCCCAGGCAGGACGACACCGACCTGGCAATCGGCCGAAAATACACCTCCTCCAAGGAGTGCTTCCCGATGATCTGTACCACGGGCAGCTTTGTAAAGAAGATGCAGGAACCCGGAGCGGACCCATCTAAAATGAGCTTCTTCATGCCCGACCATAACGGGCCGTGCAGGTTCGGTCAGTACAATCAGTTTCACCGGATACTGTTCGACAGGCTGGGCTTTGAGAAAGCCGAGCTAATTACGCCGTCAAATGACACTTCATACGAGGATATAGCCGGTGAGCATGGCGCGAAATTCAGGATCAATGCCTGGAAGGGATTTGTTGTGGCTGACTATGCAAGAAAGATCCACAGAGAGATCAGGCCATACGAAATAAACCGGGGTGATGCCGACAGGGTATATGACGAAGCAATCCGCAAGCTGGAAAGATGCATCGAAAAGGGAGCCCGGGGACTGCACAGGGTCATTTCGGAAGTTGCTGCAGATTTCATGGCCATTCCTGTTGATCGCGCCGTGAAGAAGCCGGTCGTCGCAATAATCGGCGAGATATTCATGCGCGACAATGCCCCGTGCAACGGGAATATTTCCAACAGGCTCGAGGAACTGGGTGTGGAGGTACTTGTCGCTCCTTTCTCAGAGTGGATCTACTATTCGACGCACCGGTTCACCCGCGACAGCAGGTGGAAGAACGACATGAAAGGGATCATCAAGTCAAAGATACAGGGTTTCGGGCAGGAGGTGATCGCCGGATCGCTGCTCAGGGGAATAAAGAAGCTTACCGATCATGCCAAGGATGTCTCATTGCACGATATGCTGCGCCTTTGCAACTCCTATGTAAACCAGTATTATGACGGCGACCCGGCTGTGGCGCTCGGAACTTCGGTAGCCCTCGCAGGCCGGGGGGTTTCGGGAATTGCCGCCATCCTGCCGTTTACCTGCATGCCCGGAACGCTGGTTGCCTCCGTAAGCGACTCTTTCAGGAAAGACCATCAGAATATTCCATTCATCAATATCGCCTACGACGGACAGGATTCCGTTTCCCTTGATACGCGGCTCCAGGCATTCGCATTCCAGGTGAAGGAGTTTGCCTTAGCGCATAACTATTCCGTGACTGAACCTGAAACGGTAAAGGGTTAAACACTGCAGGCTGAGGATTAGTGGCTGGCCGGCAAGCCAGGGGCGGGAATCGTTAAGGAGAAAGATCAGATAAGCCTGAACCCCAGCTCCTTAAGTATACTGTAAGCGTCTACGGGATAATTCTTCAGCTTAATCGTATAAGACCCGAATTCACGCCTTAGGGGATAGGTTTCCCGCAAGCGTTCGAATCTCGAGGGATCAAAACGGAGCTTCACATCATCCTCAACTATATTATACGTGTAGGATACCGCCTTGCGTATGATCTCTTCACTCTCTTTCCCCTCACCATCGATGACCAGCAAGGGGTTTTCGGGGACCGGGACCTCGGCGGGATACCAGTTGTGAAGGGGAATCCGGAAAGCATCTGAGACTGCGTTGACGATCATTGCTGTACCATTGGCCTTGCCGTCAGCAGAATAACCGGCGATATGTGGAGTAGCCAGGAAAGCCATGTGCATGAGCGGAATGCTGATCTCCGGCTCATTTTCCCAGACATCGATGACAGCCCCGGAAAGCCTTTCCCCACTCAGCGCCTCAATAAGCGAGTCGGTATTAACGACTTCACCTCTTGATGTGTTGAGAAGCCAGCTACCTCTCCTGACCTTCCTGAGAACACCCGAATCGAACAGCTGAAAAGTCCTGTCCTGCCCCTCCATATTAAGCGGGACGTGAAGGGTTATGAAGTCGGATTCCGTGAGTACAGTATCAAGACTGACAAATTTCGCATCTCCTTCCTTCCTCGCCCTCGGAGGATCATTGAGCAGGACCCGCATCCCAAGCAGCTTGACGAGCCTTTCCACTTTCTTACCCACATTGCCGACCCCTACGATCCCGATGGTCTTCCCCCTTAGGGTTGTCCCGGTCTCGGAAGATATTCGCAGCAGTGCCGATGCGATATATTGCATTACCGATGAAGAGTTGCAGCCTGGTGCGTTTGTCCAGACAATCTTGTTCTTTTCACAAAATCCGGTATCAATATGATCAAAACCAATGGTGCCTGTACCGATGAATTTAACCGGTGTCCCCTCGAGAAGTTCGCTGTTGCATTTTGTCCTGGTCCTGATCAGCAGGGCATCAGCGCTGCTTACTCTTTCCCTGGTGATTTCCCTTCCGGGCAGATATGAAATATTTGCAAACGGCTCAAGAATCCCCTTGAGAAACGGGATCTTATCATCTGCCACAATTTTGATCATTTTCGTTTTTTATTTGTGAAAGATAATAATTTTAAGTCCTATGCTGTCTTAATCCGACTAACTTAAAATTAACAATTATTCCGAATTTATCTTCCGTGATCAACCACTGAATATGTTCCGGAAAATTTTCCGATATCAATCCGGGTATTTCATTGCGCTGTAATTTTTATCGGGTCCGTTTTGAACTTATTTTGTTGATTTTAGTTAATTTAGACGGATAATCTATTTGACAACTAAACCTTTAACTATGAAAATAAAAATTACTCTATTATTGCTTTTAGCCATCCCCTTCGGCTCGGCCATACCGCAGCAGGCAATTGTTGTCACCGGGGACAGTCTCAAGATCGGGAACAGCCTTATTCCCGCCCTCTCTGTCAATATACCCGAAGTGAACTATGAAAAGACACTCAAGGCATGGACAAGGAACCTGCAATCCGGCACAAAGTCAAAGGTGGTGACCGAAAACAGTGAAATGTCGATTTTCGGTGCAAAGATCAAGGAGATAAGCCCAAACCCGGTAAATGTCTACAGCAAGCTTACAGCAACTGACTCCTGCCTCAGCCTGACGGTCTCTTTTGAGCTCAAGAAGGACCTGTATATTGAATCGCAGAACAGTGAAGCCGAATTCAATAAAGCCGGAACCTTTCTCAAGAACTTCGCCCGGGATCAGTATGTTGATGTTGCAAGGGACCAGGCTGATAAGGAGGAAAGGATCCTCCGGGACCTGCAGAAGGAGCTCTCATCGCTCGAAAATGAGAAATCCCGGCTGCAGAGATCCATACAGTCGAATTACTCGACCATCGCTAACGCCAAGGAGAATATCACAATCCAGAACAACGAGCTGACGACCGTCAATACCGGGCTTGTCGAGCAGAACAACCAGTTAACCACCATGGAAGAGGGGCCTGCAAAGAAGGAAAAAACGGAAGCCATCAGGGACCTCGAGAAGCGGAAAAGGAAGGCAATGAACTCTCTGGAATCGTCGGAGAACAGGATCAGCAAGGCCAATAATGAAATCGACAAGGCCAATGCCGATATCCCGAAGAATGACAGGATGCAGGAGAAAGTCCGTGAACAGATCGTGGACCAGGAGGGTGTTTATAAGAAGTATGCCGACAAGCTGAAGAAGATAAAATCGTATTGATGGCGTCAGGCATCAGGTGTCAGGCGTCAGGTTTTCAATAAACTTTGCGAGCTCATGATAGAGCAGCTCTACGGGAAGTCCCATGACATTAAAATATGAGCCCTCGATCCGGGAACAGGCTGCGAGCCCGATCCATTCCTGGATACCGTAGGCGCCCGCCTTGTCATAAGGCTTGAATTTTTCTACGTAAAACCGGATTTCCTCATCGCTCAGGTCCGAAAAGGTAACCCTGGTGGTAGAATAGAATGACCTCTGTCGGGCGGATGAAAGAAGGCAGACTCCGGTGATCACCTCATGTGTTTTTCCCGCGATCGATCCAATGATCCTGAGAGCATCGTCAAAGTCAGCCGGCTTGTCGAGAAGGGTGCCGTTACACCAGACTACCGTATCGGCTGTAATGACTATCTGGTCTCTGTCAAGTGTATTCCGGAATGCATCTGCCTTCCGCTCAGCCAGGTACAAGGCGATTTGCTCTCCCTTCAGTTCTCCGGGGAAAGATTCGTCCCACTCTCTTGCCTCAACTGTGAATTTGAGCCCAAGGTCAAGCAAAAGCTCCTTCCTCCTTGGCGAGCGTGATGCGAGTATCAGCCGGTAGCGGTCAAGGTCGTCTGCCAGCATATCAGACCAGGTCCCAGGTAATAATGATCTTAACCAGCACCGAATAGAGGATCCCAGTAGTCATAACGACCTTCATGAGGCGGCTGGCAAGGTGGAGATGCTTCCGGTCGCGCCCGAACACGAGAAAGCCGGCGGTGGCAAGCAAAGGAAGAGCGATTGCCGCGGTAATGTAAATAAATGTGATCCGGTCACTTAGGAAGAAATGCCAGGCCGAATAGAGCATGCCGATGGTAATTATTATCATGCATACCGAGATTACCCGTGCGGTTACGTCCCCCGTGACCACAGGGATTGTATTCCGTCCATAAGCCAGGTCTCCCTCGAAATCCTCAATATCCTTAATCACTTCCCTGATAAGTGTCGAGAGGAACGCAAAAAGGGCGAATCCCCCCATCCACCAGAAAACAACGTCGACTTTCGGGATGGTCATCGCTTTCTCAGCATAGAATCTGTACAATGCTGGCCATTCATACACTGCAACCAGCATTGGGACTGCAGCAACAAGCAAGGCTACAATAAGATTCCCGACAAGGAACTGCCTTTTGTAACTTGCGGAATAAAAATAGAGAAGCCCTGTGACGATGAGGAAAAGAATCCCCATCCAGAAATAACCGATCTTCCATGAGATAAAAAAACCAAGGCCCACGCCGGCTATATTGAGGATGCTGTGTAGCATCATCGCTTTCCTGCGGGGTATTTTTGTCCCAACGATCACTTCTCCCCTGTTTATCAGGTCGGTCTTGATATCGAAATAATCGTTTATAACGTACCCTCCGGCAGCAATGAATACTGTTGCCAGCACCAGCAGCACAAAGTCAAACCACGGGAACTGGAGGGTCATGGGGATCTCACCGGCGTTTCCCTCGATCAGCACAACGTTGATCTTTCCGATCACCGGTCCAATAACTGCAAAGCGCATCAGGGCCATTGTGGCGATTATCAGCAGGAGGTTCTGCCATCTTATGAGTCTCAGGAAAGCTATCATAGTTTACCAGTCAAATGCATCATTTCCCATCCATTTGTCATGAAGCCTCATCACCTGCTCGATTACATCCCTCACGCATCCTTCTCCTCCCTTCCTGTCGGAGATATATGCCGATACCTGTTTAATTTCACTGTCGGCATCAACCGGGCAAACCGCTATTCCGGCTTCCTTCATGACCTCAAAATCAGGGATATCGTCGCCCATGAACAGGACATCGGACTTATTCAGGTCATGCTTCCTGAGAAAGTGGCGGAAATGCTCTATTTTCGACCTGCTGTTCAGGTAAATATCCTTGATGCCCAGCAGCCTGAGCCTTTTCAGGTACTCTTTCGAGCTGCATCCTGATATGACCCCGATATAGTAACCCTTCTTAACAGCGAGCTGAAGCGCATACCCGTCACGAAGATTTATGGTGCGGTTCGGTACGCCAAAAGCATTCAGCCCTATCGTCTGGAGCGACAATACGCCGTCGATATCGAACACAAAGGCCTTGACCCGGACCAGATCTTCTTTAAAATTGGTCATTTTTCAGACTTTTTGTAATGAGCGGTTATTGCTTCTGTAACTTCCATATAAAGTTTCTGCAATTCGGGGGAGAAAGATAATAATTTGATATGTTTTTCAATCGTTCCACGGTCATCTCTTATTGCCGGCCCGGTCTGCGAGACTTCCGGACCTGCAGCGAGGGCCTTGTCAACTGTCTCCCGGATGAGCGGTCCCAGCAGTGTGAAATCCAATCCGGCATGGCCGGTGATGCTCTTCCCGGCAGTGAGCATATAGTTTGTGAAATTATTAACAAATACGGCTGCCGCATGAAGGCATCTCCTCTGTTCATCATCGAGCCGGAAGGCTCTGCCGCCTATAGCCTCGGAAAGCCGGGAAAGATTTTCAAATGTACTTTCACCGGAAGCTTCAATAAAGAATGGCAGGCCCCCAAATTCCACTCTCCGTCCCTTCGTGAATGTCTGGAGGGGATAGAATACGCCTGTATTCTTCATCCATGCAGGAAATACTTCAAGTCCAAGGCTTCCGGCGGTATGGGCAATTATCGTCCCTTCACCGGCACTGGCAGATGAAAGAACCCCGGCAACAGAGTCATCAGGAACGGCAACGATTACAATATCCGTATCCTCCGGGAAAACGGGGTCCGGGCTCCACAGAGCACCGCAATCGACTGCAAGCTTCATCCCCCCGGCACTGTCTCTCGACACGATCATTCCAATTCTCAGCCCCGCTTCCCGGAAACGCCTGCAGAGTGCTTCAGCTACTTTGCCTGCACCGATGAACGAAACGGTAAGTTGTCGCAATGCCATAATTTTATGGAAATATACGAAATTGACCCAATAATAGCATGGTGCCTGCGGCAATAAAAAAAGGGGTTGATCGGCAACCCCTTCTATTTGATTTCCAGTAAATTCAGGCCTGTGCTGTCGGCCCTCCGAATGTCATAGGCAATACCGGTGCAGATCCATTCACTTCTTTTATCATCCCGTGCACCGATTCATATTTCGAGATATTGTCCTGCAGCGCAGCGACAAGTCTCTTGGCATGCTCGGGAGTAAGGATTATCCTTGACTTAACCTGAGCTTTCGGGATACCCGGCATTATCCTCACGAAATCAATTACGAATTCTGAGGACGAATGAGTGATCACAGCAAGGTTCGAATAGGTTCCCTGTGCGACTTCCTCATTCAGCTCGATACTTATCTGACCGGCATTCTTCTGTTCCATCTCTGACATGAGTGAATTATTATTAATTAACTGCCAGCTTCGGTCTCTGATTCGACCGGTGTGCCCGAAAGGCTCTCCAGTTCCTCGAGAGAACCGACAATTATGCTGTTGTATTCACGAAGTCCGGTTCCGGCAGGGATAAGGTGACCGACTATCACATTTTCCTTCAGCCCTTCCAGCTTATCAACCTTTCCAAGGATAGCAGCCTCATTCAGAACCTTGGTGGTCTCCTGGAATGAAGCGGCGGAGAAGAAGCTGTTTGTCTGGAGAGCTGCCCTGGTGATCCCCTGCAGGACCTGGTTCGAGGTTGCAGGAACGGCATCACGTGCCTCGACAGTCTTCAGATCCTTTCGCTTGAGGATCGAGTTCTCGTCCCTCATTTTACGAGCGGTCACTATCATACCCGGGCGAAGTGTCTGTGCATCTCCGGATTCGACAATATACTTCTTGCCGTAGATCCAGTCGTTCTCATCCATGAAATCAAGCTTGTCAACAACCTGCCGTTCAAGGAATTTGGTGTCACCCGGATCGACGATCTCGACCTTGCGCATCATCTGGCGCACAATGATCTCGAAATGCTTGTCATTGATCTTAACCCCCTGGAGACGATAAACCTCCTGGATCTCGTTTACTATATACTCCTGAACTTTCGTCGGGCCTTTGATAGCCAGGATGTCGGACGGAGTTATTGCACCGTCTGACAGCGGTACGCCTGCCTTTACATAATCGTTCTCCTGGACCAGGATCTGTTTTGAAAGCGGAACAAGGTATTTCTTGAGCTCACCAGTCTTTGACTTGATCGAGATCTCCCTGTTTCCTCTCTTGATCTTCCCGAAGGTGACCTCACCATCGATTTCGGATACTATTGCCGGGTTCGAGGGATTACGTGCCTCAAACAGCTCGGTGACCCTCGGAAGACCTCCGGTTATATCACCCGATTTTCCGACAGCCCTTGGGATCTTGGCGAGAACGTCTCCAGCCTCTGCCATCTTATCCGGTTCAAGCACCAGGTGAGCTCCGACAGGCAGGTTATACAACCTGAGCTCTTCATTCTTGGGGCTCATTATCTTGATAGCCGGGTTCTTGGTCTTGTCCCTGCTTTCAATGATCACTTTCTCCTTGAATCCTGTCTGTTCGTCGGATTCCTCACGGAAAGTCACACCGTCGATAAGGAAATCATATGCTACCTTACCTCCAAGCTCTGCAATGATGACCGCGTTGAACGGGTCCCATTCGCAGATAAGCTTTCCCTTTTCCACCTCGGTCCCGGGCTTGATGTAAAGCTTGGAACCATACGGTATGGTGTGTGTGGTCAGTGCAATGCCGGTCTTCTTGTCAACGATCCTGAGCTCTGCAAGACGGCCGATAACTATGTCTATATCACCCTTATCAGGATCCTTCTTTGGAACCGATCTGAGTTCGTCGATCTCCGCAATACCGCTGTAACGGGCAATAAGCCTCGATTCAGTGGTGATATTGGAAGCGGTACCACCGACGTGAAATGTACGGAGTGTAAGCTGTGTTCCTGGTTCCCCGATACTCTGCGCAGCGATAACGCCCACAGCTTCTCCCTTCTCGACCATATGGCCTGTTGCAAGGTTTCGTCCGTAGCACTTTGCGCACACGCCTTTTTTCGACTCGCAGGTAAGAACTGAACGGATCTCAACCTGCTCGATCGGTGAATCTTCAATCTTCCTTGCAAGCTCTTCGGTGAGCTCCTGCCCGGATTCCACTATCAGTTCACCTGTAAGCGGATGGAATATATCATGTACGGTGGTACGTCCGAGTATCCTTTCATAAAGGGACTCGACGACCTCCTCATTCTTCTTGATGGCAGTTGCCACGAGGCCCCTGAGTGTTCCGCAGTCCTCCTCGTTGATGATCACGTCCTGTGAAACGTCGACGAGTCTTCGGGTAAGGTATCCTGCATCAGCTGTCTTAAGGGCGGTATCGGCAAGACCCTTGCGGGCACCGTGGGTTGATATGAAGTACTCGAGGACCGAAAGACCTTCCTTGAAGTTCGACAGGATCGGGTTCTCGATGATCTCTGATCCGGTCGATCCCGATTTCTGAGGTTTTGCCATAAGGCCCCTCATCCCGGAGAGCTGCCTGATCTGCTCCTTCGATCCGCGGGCTCCGGAGTCAAGCATCATGTACACCGAATTGAAGCCCTGCTTGTCGTTTGACAGCTGCTTCATCAGCGACTGGGTCAGCCTGGCGTTGACATGTGTCCAGATGTCGATGATCTGGTTATAGCGTTCGTTGTTCGTAATGAACCCCATGCTGTAGTTGTTGAGGACTTCTTCAACCTGTTCGTACCCTTCGGTAACGAACTTGGTCTTCTCCTCAGGAATGATGACATCGTCAAGGTTGAATGACAATCCTCCGCGGAAAGCCATATAGAACCCGAGGTTCTTGATTGCATCGAGGAAATCTGCAGTCTTTGCCATGCCGGCCAGCTTGAGCACCCTGCCGATGATATCCCTGAGGGATTTCTTGGTAAGGATCTCGTTTATGAAACCGACCTCTGCAGGAACGTGCTGATTGAAAATAACCCTTCCGACCGTTGTATCGATCAGATGGTTAACCAGTTCCCCGTCGACCCTGTCATTTGCCTTCACTTTTATAAATGCATGAAGGTCCACCTTGTTTTCATTGTAGGCGATGTTCACTTCCTCGGGGGAATAGAATATCAGGCCTTCACCTCGCACCTTTTCGCCGGCTGCGCTCCTCTTTCCCTTTGTTATATAGTAAAGGCCCAGGACCATGTCCTGTGAGGGCACTGTGATCGGTGCACCGTTGGCAGGATTCAGGATATTGTGAGAGGCAAGCATAAGTATCTGTGCCTCAAGTATTGCAGTGTTTCCAAGCGGAAGATGGACCGCCATCTGGTCACCGTCGAAGTCAGCGTTGAAAGCTGTACAGACGAGAGGGTGAAGCTGGATTGCCTTTCCTTCGATAAGTTTCGGCTGGAATGCCTGGATACCCAGCCTGTGCAGTGTTGGAGCACGGTTAAGGAGGACCGGATGTCCTTTAAGAACATTCTCCAGGATATCCCAAACAACCGGGTCCTTCCTGTCAACTATCTTCTTGGCTGATTTGACGGTCTTCACAATACCGCGTTCAATGAGCTTTCTGATGATAAACGGCTTGTAAAGCTCTGCAGCCATGTCTTTCGGAAGTCCGCATTCATGCAGGCCAAGCTCCGGACCGACTACGATCACTGAACGTGCCGAATAGTCAACCCTTTTACCGAGAAGGTTCTGACGGAACCTGCCCTGTTTGCCCTTAAGGCTGTCGCTCAGAGATTTCAGCGGCCTGTTGGCGTCGGTCTTTACGGCATTTGCCTTCCTCGAGTTGTCGAACAGGGAATCGACGGCTTCCTGAAGCATTCTCTTTTCGTTGCGAAGGATCACTTCGGGCGCCTTGATCTCTATGAGCCTCTTCAGACGGTTATTCCTGATGATGACGCGCCTGTACAGGTCGTTCAGGTCGCTGGTTGCAAAACGTCCGCCATCGAGCGGCACAAGCGGCCTCAGTTCGGGAGGAATGACCGGGACGACCTTGATGATCATCCATTCGGGCTTATTGACGTGCTTTGATTCCCTGAAAGCCTCGACAACCTGTAGTCTCTTCAGAGCTTCATTCTTACGCTGCTGTGAAGTCTCGGTGTTTGCTCTGTGGCGGAGGGAATATGAGAGATCATCGAGGTCGATACGACCCAGAAGCTTGTAAAGTGCTTCAGCGCCCATATCTGCTACGAATTTGTCAGGATGGTTATCCTCGAGATACTGGTTCTCCTTGGGAAGAGACTCGGTGATCTCAAGGTATTCCTCTTCCGTAAGGAAATCCAGGTATTTTACACCGTCAGCAGCCTTGATCCCCGGGTTGATGACCACGTATCTTTCGTAATAAATGATGGAATCAAGCTTCTTTGTCGGAAGTCCTAGAAGATACCCGATCTTGTTGGGCAGCGACCTGAAATACCAGATATGCGCGATCGGAACGACAAGCGAAATGTGTCCCATCCTTTCACGGCGGACCTTCTTCTCCGTCACCTCTACCCCGCACCTGTCGCAAACGATACCTTTATACCGTATCCTCTTATATTTCCCACAGTGGCATTCATAATCCTTGACCGGCCCGAAAATCCGTTCACAGAATAATCCGTCACGTTCGGGCTTATAGGTCCGGTAATTTATTGTTTCAGGCTTCAGCACTTCACCGCTCGAACGATCGAGGATCTCCTCGGGTGAAGCAAGACCAATTGAGATCTTTGAGTAACTTGTCTTTGCCTTGTTATCTCTTCTGAATGACATATACTGAAATTTATTTTTTCAATTAATTAAACAGATAATTGCATCCCCGTCAGTCGAGGATCACGCTCAATCCAAGACCACGCAGCTCGTGCAGAAGCACATTAAGCGACTCAGGAATTCCCGGTTGCGGCATTGGCTCACCCTTCACGATCGATTCGTAAGCTTTTGCGCGGCCGATAACGTCGTCGGATTTGATTGTCAGTATTTCCTGAAGGATATGTGCGGCACCGAATGCTTCGAGAGCCCACACTTCCATTTCACCGAAACGCTGACCTCCGAACTGCGCTTTACCTCCCAGCGGCTGCTGGGTAATAAGCGAGTATGGTCCTATCGAACGGGCATGCATCTTATCATCAACCATATGACCAAGTTTCATCATATAGATCACACCGACAGTCGCAGGCTGGTCGAACCGTTCGCCGGTACCTCCGTCGTACAGGTATGTTTTGCCGTACTTGGGAAGCTTTGCCTTTTCGGTGTATTCCGTGATCTGGTCAATAGTGGCCCCGTCGAAGATAGGGGTTGAGAACGTAAGACCAAGCTTCTGTCCTGCCCACCCTAGAACGGTTTCGTAGATCTGGCCAAGGTTCATTCGGGAAGGAACGCCAAGAGGGTTGAGCACGATGTCGACCGGGGTGCCGTCCTCAAGGAACGGCATGTCTTCCGGGCGGACGATCTTGGCAACAATACCCTTGTTCCCGTGGCGGCCTGCCATCTTGTCGCCTACCTTGACCTTGCGCTTCTTTGCGATGTAAACCTTTGCAAGCCTTACGATGCCTGCAGGAAGCTCATCGCCGATAGTAATGTTGTACTTCTTGCGCTTGTATATCCCGTCAATCTCCTTGTACTTGATGATGTAATTATGAAGGAGCTGCTTTATGCTATCGTTCTTCTTCTTATCAGTGGTCCATTTGTTGGGATTGATATTGAGAAAATCGATCTCCTGGAGCTGTTTCAGAGTGAACTTGCTCCCTTTGGGAATAATGTCAACATTCAGGTAATCCTTCACTCCCTGGGATGTCTTGCCGTTCACAAGGATGAAAAGCTTATCGACGAGCCTGGTCTTAAGCTCCTCAACACTCCTGTTGAAATCGGCCTCGATCTTATCGAGCAGCGGTTTCTCAACAGCCTTTGCCTTCCTGTCCTTGATAGCCCTTGTGAAGAGCTTTTTGTCGATAACGACACCTTCGAGCGACGGACCTGCTTTCAGCGATGCATCTTTCACATCACCGGCCTTGTCTCCGAATATTGCCCTGAGCAGTTTTTCCTCGGGCGAAGGATCTGATTCTCCTTTCGGCGTGATCTTCCCGATAAGGATATCCCCCGGCATGATGTGCGCACCGATACGGATAAGCCCGTTCTCGTCGAGGTTCTTTGTGGCTTCTTCACTCACATTCGGAATATCGGAGGTAAGTTCCTCGAGTCCGCGCTTGGTATCACGCACCTCAAGAAGATATTCATCGATATGGACCGATGTAAACATATCCTCCTGGACAACCTTCTCGGAAATTACAATTGCATCCTCAAAGTTGTAGCCTTTCCATGGCATGAATGCAACCTTCAGGTTACGCCCGAGGGCAAGTTCCCCGCCCTTCGTCCCGTAACCCTCGGTGAGCACCTGCCCTTTTGTAACTTTTTCACCTTTCTTTACAACAGGGATAAGGTTGATGCAGGTGTTCTGATTTGTCTTTTTGTATTTGGGAAGCGTATACCGTTTTGTGTCGTCGTCGAAGCTTACGAACTTCTCCTCATCAGTACGGGTATACCTTATCACTATCTCGTTGGCATCAACGTATTCAACCACACCGTCGCCTTCAGCAACATATAGTATGCGGCTGTCCCTGATGACCTGTGCCTCAAGGCCGGTTCCCACGATCGGTGATTCCGGGTTGATGAGGGGAACAGCCTGGCGCATCATGTTCGATCCCATAAGCGCCCTGTTTGCGTCGTCGTGCTCAAGGAAGGGAATAAGCGATGCGGCTATCGATGCGATCTGGTTCGGGGCAACGTCCATCAGGTCGACCCTGTGAACTTCCTCGAACGGGTAGTCTGCCTCGTAGCGGCATTTTGCCCTCTGGTTCTCAAAATGCCCGTCCTTCAGGAGGGGAGCATTCGCCTGGGCGATCATCTTCTCCTCTTCTTCCTCGGCACTGAGCCACAGGATACCTTCGGGACTTAAATCGACCTGGGCATCCTTTACCTTCAGATATGGTGTTTCAATGAATCCAAGGTCATTGATCTTTGCATAAACGCAAAGAGAGGAAATAAGCCCGATGTTCGGACCTTCAGGGGTTTCGATGGGGCACAGGCGTCCGTAATGGGTGTAATGAACGTCCCTGACCTCGAACCCTGCCCTTTCACGCGAAAGACCGCCGGGACCCAGGGCCGACATACGGCGTTTGTGGGTCATCTCGGCCAGCGGGTTGGTCTGGTCCATGAACTGCGACAGCTGATTTGTCCCGAAGAAGGAGTTGATCACCGACGAAAGGGTCTTGGAGTTGATAAGGTCCACCGGGGTGAACACTTCGTTATCCCTCACGTTCATCCTCTCCCTGATAGTACGGGCCATGCGGGCGAGGCCGACCCCGAACTGGGCATAAAGCTGTTCGCCGACGGTCCTTACCCTCCTGTTGCTGAGATGGTCGATATCATCAACCTCAGTCTTTGAATTGATAAGCTCGATGAGATACCCGATGATCTTGATAATGTCTTCCTTGGTGAGGATCTTGACATTCATTTCGGTGTTAAGGCCGAGCTTTTTGTTGATCCGGTAACGTCCCACTTCCCCGAGGTCATAACGCTTGTCGGAGAAGAACAACTTATCGATCACATCCCTTGCAGTCGCCTCGTCGGGCGGTTCAGCATTGCGCAGCTGCCTGTAGATGTAAATTACCGCTTCCTTTTCAGAGTTACACGGGTCTTTCTGAAGCGTGTTGTATATTATAGCGAAGTCCGAAAGGGATATATCCTCCCTGTGAAGGAGGATGGCCTTTGCGCCTGAATCGACGATCATGTCGACGTGATCAGGCTCAATGACTGTTTCCCTGTCGAGAATCACCTCGTTCCTTTCAATTGAAACAACTTCCCCGGTATCTTCATCAACAAAGTCCTCGACCCAGGTTTTCAGAACCCTCGCTGCCAGTTTCCGGCCGACGAGCTTCTTGATATTGGTCTTGGAGACTTTATGCTCTTCAGCAAGGTTGAAGATCTCGAGGATCTCTTTATCACTTTCAAAACCGATAGCTCTCAGCAATGTGGTGACAGGAAGTTTCTTTTTCCTGTCGATATAGGCGTACATGACATTGTTGATATCGGTTGCGAACTCGATCCAGGAACCCTTGAACGGGATGATCCTGGCAGAATAAAGCTTTGTACCGTTGGCGTGGATGCTCTGTCCGAAGAAGACGCCCGGGGATCTGTGCAGCTGTGAGACGACCACCCTTTCAGCCCCGTTGATCACGAACGTACCGCGTTCGGTCATGTAAGGCACTGTTCCGAGATAAACATCCTGAATGACAGTATCGAAATCCTCGTGTTCAGGATCTGTGCAATAAAGTTTTAGTTTTGCCTTTAACGGTATGCTGAATGTCAGTCCGCGCTCAATGCATTCCTCAATTGTGTAGCGCGGCGGGTCGATATAATAATCGAGAAATTCAAGGACAAAATTATTTCTCGTATCTGTAATTGGGAAATTTTCTGTAAAGACCTTGAAGAGTCCTTCCTTTTTCCTGTTTTCGGGAGTTGTCCCCAGTTGGAAAAACTCTCCGAATGATTTTAACTGAACTTCCAGAAAATCCGGATAATCCAATTGGCTTTTCCTGGAAGCAAAACTTATTCTTTCAGTATATTTTGAGGACATTTATAAAAAGATTAAGTGAACTTATAATTTAAAAGAACGAAAAGGCTTAGTTCCGCCATTTGGCGGAACTAAACCTAAAACCCGGTAAACAGGTATATCTTATTTAAGTTCAACTTCAGCTCCTGCTTCTACCAATTGACCTTTAATAGCTTCTGCTTCATCCTTTGATACACCTTCCTTTACAGGAGACGGGGCAGCATCAACTACTGCCTTGGCTTCCTTCAGACCAAGACCGGTGATATCCTTCACAAGTTTAACAATCTGTAATTTCTGACCACCGGCATTTTTAAGAATGACATCGAATGTCGATTTCTCTTCTGCCTTGGGTGCTTCTGCTCCGGCTGCCGGGCCTGCAATAGCCACTGCTGCTGCGGCGGGCTCAATACCGTATTCTTCCTTGAGTATTTTAGCCAGTTCGTTTACTTCTTTAACAGACAGGTTAACAAGTTCTTCTGCAAATTTTTTGAGATCTGCCATTTTATTGATTTTTAATTGGATTATACTTTAATTAATTTTCTTTTTTAGCCAGTGTTTCAAGAACACCATGAATCTTATTACCGCCGGACTGCAGGGCAGAGACAACGTTCTTGGCAGGAGACTGCAGGAGGAGGATAATATCCCCGATAAGCTCCTTCTTTGTCTTGACCGCGATCAGTGTGTCGAGCATCTGATCACCGACGAAAACAGATTCCTGAACGTAAGCACCTTTCAGAACAGGCTTTTCATGCTTTTTCCGGAACTCCTTGATAAGCTTGGCAGGAGCATTCCCGGTCTGTGCAAACATGATGGATGTAGTACCTTTGAGAACCGGATAGAGTTCGTCAAAGTGACCTTCTGACATTTCCAGGGCTCTTTTGAGGAGTGTATTCTTGACAACGATCAGCTTTATGTCGTTCTCAAAACACTTCCTTCTAAGATCACTGGTATCAGCGGCGTTGAGCTGAGCAGTATCAGTCAGGTAAAAATGGCTGTACTCTTTCAGTTTCTCAGCAAGGCTGTCTATGATAGCATTTTTTTCGTCACGTCTCATAATTTCTCTCGAGTTTTAATAAAAGGTTATTCATCAAGACCTTTGGGATCAATCTTTATGCCTGGGCTCATGGTGCTTGAAATGAAAAGGCTGCGTATGTATGTTCCTTTTGCAGCAGCCGGTTTCAGCTTGTTCACCATCTGAATGAATTCCCTGGCATTCTCGACGATCTTTTGCGGCTCGAATGAGACTTTTCCTATAGAGGCATGAATGATTCCGCTTTTATCAACTTTAAAATCAATCTTACCCTGCTTCACTTCCTTCACAGCCTTACCAATTTCCATAGTTACTGTACCACTCTTTGGATTGGGCATCAGTCCGCGCGGACCCAGAATTCGGCCCAGCTGCCCGACTTTTCCCATTACGGATGGCATGGTTATAATAACGTCAACATCGGTCCAACCTGCCTTGATCTTATCTACAAAATCGTCAAGGCCAACGTGGTCGGCTCCTGCTTCCCTTGCTTCATTTTCCTTATCGGGTGTGCAAAGGACCAGGACCCTGGTCTGCTTCCCGGTTCCATGAGGAAGGGAAACGACACCGCGGACCATCTGGTTGGATTTCCTGGGATCGATACCTAACCTTACATCCAGGTCGACAGAAGCATCAAACTTCGTGGTAGTGATTTCCTTTACCAGTGTGGACGCTTCAGTCAACGTATAAAGCTTGGCACTGTCGATTTTTTCGCCAGCAAGCTTCTGGTTCTTAGTAAGTTTGGTCATTTTTTCAGCTAATTAATTGTTTACCGGGAAGTCTCCCTTAACGGAGATCCCCATACTTCTTGCGGTTCCGGCTACCATCTTCATGGCCGACTCGATCGTAAAACAATTCAAGTCTTCCATTTTTTCACTGGCAATCGCTTTGACCTGGTCCCAGCTTACTGATGCCACCTTATTCCGGTTAGGTTCCTGCGAACCCTTCTTGGTTTTGGCAACCTCAAGGAGTTGCACAGCCACCGGGGGTGTTTTCGTAACAAACTCAAAAGTCTTGTCTGAATAGACGGTTATAACAACCGGTATGACCTTTCCAGCTTTGTCCTGGGTCCTCGCATTGAACTGCTTGCAGAAATCCATGATATTCACACCTTTTGAACCCAATGCAGGGCCAACGGGTGGTGATGGATTAGCCGCTCCGCCACGAATCTGTAATTTGATAATTCCAGCAACTTCTTTTGCCATAATTTAATATTTGCTTGTTTATTGCGAGTGCATGACAGTTATTCAGGAAGCATTATGATTATTATAACCGCCAATATCCTTGTAAATTCTACTAATTCTCCTTTTCTACCTGCATAAAGCTCAATTCGAGCGGCGTCTTCCTCCCGAAGATCTTGACCATCACCTTGAGCTTTTTCTTTTCTTCATTAACTTCTTCAATCACCCCGGTAAAGCTGTTGAACGGGCCGTCGATCACCTTGACCGATTCCCCGACAAAGAAAGGAACATTCAGCTCCTCATCGCTTGCGTTAAGCTCGTCAACCTTTCCAAGTATCCTGTTTATCTCGGGTTTCCTGAGCGGAACGGGTTCTCCGTCCTGTGATCCCAAAAAACCGATAACATTCGGAACATTCCTGAGCAAATGAGGTATCTCCCCCACCAAAACCGCCTCTACCAACACATAACCAGGGAAAAATGTTCTCTCCTTGCTGATCTTTTTTCCCGATCTAATCTGGTATACCTTCTCGGTTGGGATAAGAACCTGAGAAACAAATTCTTCCAGTTTCAGGCGGGCAACTTCGTTGTCGATGTATTCCTTTACTTTCTTCTCCTTCCCCCCTATCGCACGAAGCACATACCACTTCTTTATATTCTCGCTCATCGGTATGTTTTATTCTGTTTAGTACAATAAACTATAGATGAAATGCATTACCTTGCTAAAAGAGAGGTCCATTGCAGCAACAATTAATGCAATAATAAGGGTCGCCACCAGAACCAGTGTCCCGCTGTTCTGGAGTTCGCTCCATGTTGGCCAGGTCACTTTGTGTACCAGTTCGGTGTATGATTCCTTCAGATAACCTTTAATACTCATATTAATCAATTATAATTTTTCGCACGGGAGGAGAGACTCGAACTCCCGACACCTGGTTTTGGAGACCAGTGCTCTACCAACTGAGCTACACCCGTGTGTACATGGAAGTGCGGAATCACTGCAAAGGGTGATTCCACAACCATATTATTTTTCCAAAACCGCTTATTCAACGATCTGTGTAACTGCACCGGCACCGACAGTTCTGCCGCCTTCACGGATTGCAAAACGAAGCCCTACGTTAATAGCCACCGGGTAGATAAGGTCGACGGTAATCGTGACATTATCGCCAGGCATAACCATTTCAGTACCTTCAGGGAGCGTGATTTCCCCGGTAATATCAAGAGTCCTGATATAGAACTGCGGACGGTACTTGTTATGGAACGGAGTGTGACGGCCGCCTTCCTCTTTCTTCAGGACATAGATCTCAGCTTTCAGCCTGGTGTGCGGGGTGATTGATCCTGGTTTTGCAAGGACCATACCTCTCTTTATTTCTTTCTTGTCAACACCGCGAAGCAGAAGTCCGACGTTATCACCGGCTTCACCCCTGTCGAGTATCTTACGGAACATTTCAACACCTGTACAGACTGTTTTGCGCTTATCAGCACCGAGTCCGATCATTTCGAGCTCTTCACCTGTCTGAACAACGCCTGTTTCGATACGGCCTGTTGCAACCGTTCCGCGGCCTGTAATTGAGAAAACGTCCTCAACCGGCATCAGGAATGGTTTCTGGTTATCGCGCGGGGGTATCGGTATATATGTGTCGACTGCAGCCATCAGTTCAACCACTTTTTCTTCCCATTTGGCTTCACCATGCATTGCACCGAGAGCGGAGCCGCGGATGACGGGAGCGTTGTCGCCGTCAAACTCGTAGAAACTGAGAAGGTCGCGAACTTCCATTTCGACCAGGTCGAGGAGTTCCGGATCATCAACAAGGTCAACCTTATTCATGAAAACGAGAACTTTCGGTACGTTCACCTGGTGGGCAAGAAGGATATGTTCACGGGTCTGAGGCATGGGGCCGTCGTCAGCTGCAACGACAAGAATTGCTCCATCCATCTGTGCAGCACCTGTAACCATGTTCTTGATATAGTCAGCGTGACCAGGGCAGTCAACATGCGCATAGTGGCGAGTAGCTGTCTGGTATTCAACATGAGCGGTATTGATCGTAATACCCCTTTCCTTTTCCTCGGGAGCATTATCAATCGAATCAAAGTCCCTGATATCAGAAAGCCCCTGTTTGTGCAGGACCATCGTGATAGCTGCGGTCAGGGTAGTCTTACCATGGTCAACGTGACCAATTGTACCAATATTGACATGCGGCTTCGACCTGTCAAATTTTTCTTTTGCCATAATTACAAGCGTATTAAATTTAGTTTATCTATATCCAGTTTTAACTTAATTGTCCCGTTGAGCCGGAGGGGGGAATTGAACCCCCGACCCCTTCCTTACCAAGGAAGTGCTCTACCCCTGAGCTACTCTGGCCTCAAATGTGAGCGGGAGACGGAGCTCGAATCCGCGACCCTTAGCTTGGAAGGCTAATGCTCTACCAACTGAGCTACTCCCGCAATCCTGCTTTTTCAAAGACCCTTGCCTGGAATCCGCCAGTTGGCGGACTGCTTCCCGTTCCGACAGCTCCCGATAGTTACCGGGACGGGAACAGCTGCTCCTGCCTTATATCTTAAAAGAGGTCCGTATCTTCGTTACAAATCTTGTGCAGAGGTACGGACAACTCCGTTTTGTGTGGGGAGAGCAGGATTCGAACCTACGAAGGCATTTGCCAGCAGATTTACAGTCTGCCCCAGTTGGCCACTTTGGTATCTCCCCAACTCAACAGAGTCCGTCTCTAAAACATACATTTGAAACTCTTTCAAGAGCCGATGAAGGGATTCGAACCCCCGACCTGCAGATTACAAATCAGCTGCTCTGACCAACTGAGCTACATCGGCAATTTAAAGAACGCACCGCGAGGGCGCAATACCCCTCAAAAATCGGTCTGCAAATGTATGAATTAATATTTCATTTTTCAAAATAATTCAAATTATTTTTGGATCAGTGAGTTTCAGGCTCCTCTCTTCTTTTGCTTATATTTGGTTATCTGTTTTTTAAGGGCATCAACTGCCTGATCAGTCGCTTCTTCGAATGTCTTATTCTGCTTTCTTGCAAACAAAGGTCCACCTGGTAACTCCAGCTTTATTTCGCTAATTTTATTCTCCCTGTCCTGGTCCTTGTCAAGCCTCAGGTACACTTCAGCGTTAACAATCCCGTCACCAAACTGGGAAAGTTTATCCAGCTTCTGTGTGACAAAGTCAATTAGCTTCTTGTCGGCATCAAACCGCACTGAATGAATCTGAACGTTCATAGTAGTACCTCCTGTTTATTAATTAAGTTTAAGCCCTAGGATGAGCCTTGTTATACACCTTCTTTAGCTGTTCAAACGAATTGTGAGTATATATCTGGGTAGCTGACAGATTCGCATGGCCGAGGAACTCCTTGATGGAATTCAGGTCAGCACCCCTGTTCAGCATGTGTGTCGCAAAAGTGTGCCGCAGTACATGGGGACTCCGCTTTTCAATAGTGGTAACCATGGCAAGATACCCTTTCACTACATTATAAACATATTTGTCGTAAAGCTTGTTCCCTTTATTTCCTATGAAGAACCAATCATTCCCCCTCCCCGGGAAGCAGTTGTCACGTAACTCAATGTACTCCTTCAGTTTTACTGTAAACGGCTTCAGCAGCGGTATTATCCTCTGTTTGTTCCTCTTACCTGTTACCTTGACCTGAGCCTCCTGCAGGTCCACATCCTGGTCACGCAGGCCTGTCAGCTCGGCCCTCCTCATCCCCGTGAGGTAAAGCATCTCGATAATAAGCCTGTTCTTCACCCCTCTGAGATCATCCCCGAAATCGTAATCATCAAGCAGCTTTTCAAGCGGTTCCTCCCCTACAAAAACTGGTATCCGCTTTTTCATCTTCGGCAGGACAACCTTCTCCAGGGGATCATTGCCCGAGATCCCTTCCTTCCTGAGATACCGGAAAAACATCCTGAGCGACGAGATCTTCCTGTGAACACTTGCCGGTGATATTCCGTTTTCAAGAAGTGAAACCATCCAGGAACGCACATCATGCGCCGTAACGCTCCCGGAATCACCAGGCTGCCCAATAATGGCGAGATAATCAGAAAACTGATTAATATCGTTTAGATAAGATCTGACTGTTAACGGAGAATACCGCTTTTCAATTTGCAGATACTGTAAGAATGATTCCTTATGGTTCATAAAGGAACCCCAGTTTCAATTACAGTTATATAAAGAGATGCATGAGGAATCCTATTCCTCGCTTTCCTGCATCTTCTGGACGTAAATAGCCTTCTTGATTTTTTCTCTCCGGCGTACTGAAGGCTTAATAAAAGCCTGACGGGAACGAAGTTCACGAATAACTCCGGTCTTCTCAAATTTCCTTTTGAACTTCTTTAAAGCTCTCTCAATATTTTCGCCTTCTTTTAACGGTACAATAATCATGATTTATAATTCTGTTTTAAACGAGGCGCAAAGTTAAAAATTCATTTAATATTTTCAAAACTTTAAAGATAATAATTTAACCGTCCTGGTCCTGAACTATGTATACATACGCTTTTACCATTTTAGATCTGCAGAAATTAACCATATAGAATTTATGAAAGTTAATGATTTTTATCCAGGAATCAAAGGGTTTGAAGTGAAATCTTGGCTGCGGGGTAAGATTTGGAAGAACTTACACAGAGAGCACGGAGGAGGCACGGAGATTCTGGAATATTTCTCTGTGAACCTCAGAGTCTCCTCAGTGTTCTCTGTGTAACCTTTTATCTGAGATTCACACGATCCTCAATTCCCGCTTCCGCTGGAAAACGATCAGCTCAAGCGTCCTGATCACGTCGTTTATGAACTTCTTTATATCCAGGTCGTCTATCCGGATTACCTTTACCCCCAGAGATTCGAGCCTTTCCTGCTTCCTCCTGTCTTTTTCACAGTTGTAATACTGGGAGGTCCCGTCAATCTCGATCACCATCTGAAGCTCATGGCAATAAAAGTCAACAATATAATCATCAACCGGGATCTGCCGGTGAAATTCTACACCAAGCGCCCTGTTCTTGATATTTTTCCAGAGCAGGACCTCGGGAAATGTTCCCAAGGGGCCCGCTTCCGGCGTCACTCCTGCCCCACCGGTCCTGTTTACGTTTGTTTTTCTGCAAGCCATGCTATTGAGTTTAATTCAGTGTCAATTAAGGACCATGACCCGGGAACTGCCTCTCTTAAGCCAGCCGGACAGGTCACAGACCGAAATCCAAGTATGGCCTAATCCTCCCCAGGTCCTGGGGTGTCATCAGGTTGTTTTTCCGGATCTCGCCTGTTCCGGTAATCCTCCCGTTCAGTTCCCTGTATTTCAGGATATCCTCGATTTCCTTCCTGGAAAAGTATGGATGCCTTAACATTTCCTTATACGTAACAACATTGATTTTTATTTTCCTGATTAACGAAGAATCAACAATAATCTTCGGTTTTAACATCAAAAACGTCTCTTCCTTCAGCCCATAGACCTCCCGCAGCTGCCCCGTGGTCACAAAGCCTCCAACCATCCTCCGATATTTTATGATCCTTGCAGAGAGCACCGGACCGATCCCGGGCAGTCCCGTCAGAGCAGCCGAATCGGCTGAGTTGATCTCTACAGCACGCCGGGGCCTCTGCCGGATGGCCAGTGATCTGAGGGTCTCCGAGTCCTTCTGCCCTCCAGCACCGTATTCCGGCTTATCGAGGTATTCCGAAAGGCTGACGGGGATCTTTTCAACTGAAATGCTTCTCTCGGGAGCAAAGTATCTGATACCGGTGATGACAGCTATGATCGCCAGAAGGATTGAGGTCGATCTGCGTTCACGGCGCGTAAAGCCGAACCACTCTTTCAGAAAATCTTTCCGTGATGACATTTATAACTGACAGCAGTAAGACAGGGGAAAATTAAGATGAGCCGGGGACAGAAAAACAGGAAATGCAGATTTTTTTTCAGGTATTTGCAGAAATTAACCGGAAACCTATGTCAGAACGGGTAACCGATACCGAACACGACAGTGAAATCATCCCTGAAATTATATCGCTGACTGACGAAGATCCATTTTGATGCGTCCATGATTGCAGGATCGCGGAGCTTGATCCCAAGGTCGACGCGTCCCGTGACGAATTTGAAGTCGAACCGCAGTCCGGTACCGGTTCCCACTGCGATATCATTGTAGAATTTATTCAGTTCGAATTTCGCCCCGGGGCGCGACTGGTCCTCCCTGATTGCCCAGATGTTCCCGGCATCCAGGAAGAGGGCTCCCTCGAGAATCCAGAACAGCTTGAACCTGTACTCGGCATTTCCCTCAAGCTTTATGTCGGCAGTCTGGTTGATGAATCCCGTCGCATCCGATTTATAGGATCCGGGGCCAAGGGAACGAACCTGCCAGGCCCTGATGTCATTCGCCCCGCCACCAAAATATTGCTTTTCAAACGGGATAGCAACAGAGTTGCCGTAAGGAACGCCAATCCCGAAAAACCCCCTGTAAACGATGGAGCTGATGTCATTCAGGATAACATTGTACCTGAGATCGATATCTGACCGGATATACTGGGCGAACGGCTGACCGAATATGTTGTAGCTTCCCGATTTCTTCGGAACCCTTGAGAGCCCGCTGACCAGGGAAAGGACGTTGCCTGAAGCCTCGGCGTTGACACGTATGAACCAGTAATCACGGGTCACCTTCTGAAGCTTCTGATTATTGAAGATGAAAGAGTAGTTGCCCCCGAGTATCATCACATTCCGGTAGCTGTAGGCAAGGTAAGAGGAAGCAAGGATTGTTTTCTGGAAAGTGGAGTCGATCGAGAGCAGCTTCACAAGGTTCAGCTGGACGGGATTGACGATATGGGTCCTGTAATTCCGGGCGGCCCAGGTATATCCGAAGGTCGCATTTGCAATTGTCCTTGTATAGAGCGGCATGTTCTGATAGTCGTATGCCGCAAGGATCGTGGTTGTCGGACTGTACTTCTTTATAAATTCCTCCTTCTTTAGGAAAGGCAGCAGGAACTTGGGCAGCCTGAGACTGGTCTCAAACCCGTACTCCCGGGTGCTCGTAAGCTTCGAACTGAACTGCGTCATTGCCTCGAATGCACCCTTGAGCTTAATGCTGAATTGTTCGGCCCCGTGGAAAAGGTTCCTGTGAGTATAAATCAGGTTCAGTGCTCCACCGAGGTTGCCGGCAGTATTCGTCCCTTCAAGCTCCACGTTGAACGACTGCTGGCTCAGCTGGGTAAGCTGAATATGGCAATCGAGCCTTGAACTCAGATCAGGAGTATTCCAGACAGAGTCGGGTTCGCTGAAGAATATATTGACTAGCCGGTACTCCTTCAG
>JGI20215J15232_1000028_pt1 | contig 58098 bp, 46 predicted proteins | sample WetSurMetagenome_2_FD_15232 | JGI IMG/M metagenome (IMG submission 15232) | reverse complement strand
CTGAAGGATTCAAAGGTGCAGAAGAAATATAAGATAGACATCACTGTGCACTCTCCCCGCCTCGAGATCATCAATTGCCTGATTGACGACTCGCAGTCAGGTAACCGTAATTCGATAGCTGATCCCGGGGAGACATTTAACCTGGTCTTCCAGGTGAGGAACATGGGTACCAGCAGCACTTCAGGGCAGTTCAGCCTCGAATCCCTGAATGAAGAGCTCATGATACCTGATCAGAATGTGAAATCGGGAGTATTGCAGTTCGGGGAAGTCTCTGAGATACCTGTGCTGGTCAAACTGGCCGACGATGCCCGCTTCGGAGATTTCATCAGGGTTTCTTCGGTCCTTGACTGCACTCCTTTCATTGTAAACAAGAATTTTGCATTCAGGGTCGGGAGGGTAAGAGAGAGCTTTGAAGCTTCCTCTTTCAGGGTATTTCCATGGATTAATATCAGTTCCATCCCCTGGGTGATCAGCCGGAGCAGCTCGGTGGACGGGAGCCTGTCAGCACATTCAGGGGCGATCAGCCATAACGGGACCTCTTTGCTTATGATAAGGGCTTTCTACGGGGAACCGGATTCAGTCACGTTCTACTACAGGGTCTCCTCGGAACCAAATTATGATTACCTGGCATTCAAGCTGAACGGAGTTGAAGTATTCCGCCAATCGGGTGAAATACCCTGGACAAGAGCCGGTTTCCTTCTTGACAAAGGGCTCAATAAGCTTGAATGGACCTATTCCAAAGATAACTCCGTTTCGCAGGGTGCGGATGCGGGATGGATTGACCTGATCGACTTCTCCGGAAGCTCACCCGTAAGCTTTGTTTCCAGGGACCTTGCCCTTGCCAGCATAGTATCCCCTGTTCAAAAAGATATTTTCGGCTTCGAACCTGTAACGATCAGGATCCTGAACCATGGCAATGATACACTCAGGAGCTTTAACCTTGCCTATTCCGTAAATGACCGTACGCCCGTTTACCAGAGCTTTGAAAGCGATCCGATAGCCCCCGAGGATTCGACCGAAGTGACATTTGAGAAACGTGCCGATATGGATATTAACGGGCAGTATAAGCTCACTGTTTTCGGATCCGGCAATAATGACGATTATCTCCAGAATGACACCCTGAAGGTTGATCTGCTCAATAATGAAATAGAAGAGTCGGTGAATGCCTACCCAAACCCGTTCACCGACAGGATCAATGTTAACCTGAATTCGAGATCCGGTTCAACCGCCCGTGTTCTTCTGATCAATGCTGCAGGCAAAGCCGTGATCAGTTTTGACACAGAGCTCACCGAAGGCGGTAACCAGATCGTTATTGATACAGGCAATATTGGTCCCTCATACTATATCCTTTCAATTACAAGCGGAACCATTTCAAAATCGGTGCCCCTGATCAAGATCCGGCGTTGAATGATATTTGCTACCTTTGAAATTTCTCAAATAAATCATGAATTATGACCGGGTATGTACCATCTCGACAGGATGCGCTGACGCTACTGAAACAATACAATAAATCGGAGAGCCTTCTTAAGCATGCTTATGCGGTTGAAGGTGTTATGAGATATCTGGCAAGAAAGGCGGGAGAGGATGAGGAAAAGTGGGGAATTATAGGCCTTATCCATGACCTGGATTATGAAATGTATCCTGATCAGCACTGTAAGATGACGGAAAAGATCCTGCGGGAAAATGAGTGGCCTGAAGAATATATACGAGCCGTCCTGAGTCACGGCTGGGGTCTTGCTTCCGATGTTGAACCGGTTACCAGGCTGGAGAAGACAATTTATGCAGTCGACGAGCTGACAGGCCTTGTGGCAACCAGCGCCCTGGTACGGCCAGCAAAAAGTGTGCTCGACATGGAAGCCAGGTCAGTGAAAAAGAAATGGAACGACAAGCGTTTTGCGGCAGGAGTCGATCGGTCTGTAATAGAAAAGGGAGCCTCTATGCTGGGTGTTTCTCTCGACGAGCTGATCACCGACTGCATAATGGGGATGAGGGAGGTTGCAGAGGCAACCGGGTTAAAGGGGACATTATAGGAAAAGAAACTAGTTGTTGCACAGAGATCACAGAGAAATCACAGAGTTACACAGAGTTAATTGCTTTAAACTCTATGCCACTCTGTGATAGTTTTTAAACAGATCTGAAAGAAAGATTAAAGCTCTTTAATCTTTATATTCCTGAACCAAACATCGTTCCCGTGATCCTGGAGCCCGATATAACCTTCATGGGCCGGATTTTGGAATCCCGGGAAATCCTTGAACTTTGAGTTCTCTATCAGCTTCTTCCAGTCTTCCGTCCAGAGGTGGAATTCGACCACATTGGCACCATTCTGTTTGAAAACGACCGTCCCCTGGTAGCAGAGGATGCCGGCCTGGTTCCATTCGCCTGCAGGTTTTGTATTCTGCGGGTTGGCAGGTATCAGGTCGTACAGCGATGCTGCCTTGCGGTCACCATTTACTCCGAGCTGAGCATCAGGATGCCTTTCATTGTCGAGGACCTGAAATTCGAGGCCAGTTTTCCAGATCGGTTCATTCGGTATTTCCTGAGCAAGGATAAACACCCCGCTGTTACCACCCTCGGAAATTTTCCATTCAAATGAGAGTTCGAAGTTGCTGAACTTCTTGTCATAAATAATATCACCTCCTCCGGGGCCGCCGGCTTCGCCGGATCCTGATCCCTTGCAGTGCAGCGCACCATCCTGGATATCCCAGCCCTTGGACGGGAATGCCGTCGAATCGTATTTTCTCCATCCATCGGTTGACTTGCCGTCAAAAAGTGTGATCCATTTCTCCCCGGGAGCTGCTGCTTTTTTTCCTTTTGTTCCGCAGGAAGAAGCAAATCCAAGGACCAGGACACACGCCAGAATTACATTGATAAATTTCATGGTGATTCGTAGTATTAGGTTTGTTTAATATAATGCAGAGACGGAAAATATCCCGTCTCTGCAGATAAAAAATTCACGCAAATCAATTATGCGGGCATTTCCGGCAATGTCCAGCCGCCCTGCCTGTAGGTATGTTTCACCATTTCTGCGGCAAATGTGCGGGCGTTCATCGGGTCGGTCCATTTCCTGTCGAATCTCGGGTCACCGTCGACGATTGTGAACCTGTCTTCAGTAACGATCCTGATCGAGTCATTCTCGCCGATATTTGTGAACTCCATCTTTTCGCCGTTCCATTCAAGTTCCTTGTTAAGGGCCTGGAGTCTGACAGCAAGCACTCCCATTACAACCATTTCGTTGAACGGACCAGCTTCCGAGAAGTCTGATTTGGTCGGGACCCTGCTTTCCGGGCTCTCTTTGCATGCCCTTACCCAGTCCATTTCGTGGGTTGTGGTAACCCTTCTTTCAGTCTTCGGAACATTTGCAGGAACCCTTCCTGACAGCAGCCACGGGTCTCTGCCATAGCAACCGCAGATGAGCTTATCCTTTGTACCATGGAATATCACTCCGCCGCCGCCATTGTTCATATCTTTTCCGGCCGGCCAGCCAGCAGGTTTCGGAGGCTCGAGCCCGCCGTCATACCAGATTACTTCCACTTCGGGGAGTTTCATCTTGGAGCCTTTCGCAGCAACTCTCTCGGGATACACCAGGCGAACCATCTGGGCATTGGGAGCGCAGTCAGTAAGAAGAAGGGTTGAGCTTCCCTGTGCCTTGATCGGGTATTTCAACTTAAGACCCTTGAATACCGGGTGAAGGATATGGCAGGCCATGTCGCCGAGAGCGCCGGTTCCGAAATCCCACCAGCCGCGCCAGTTCCACGGTGTATAAAGGCTGTTGTACGGACGCATCTTTGCCGGTCCGATAAATAGATCCCAGTTGAGTGTGTCGGGAACCCACTCACCCTTTGGAACATTGAGTCCCTGTGGCCAGATAGGACGGTCAGTGAATGATTCAACTTTCTTTACATCACCGATCTCACCATTCTGCAGCCATTCAACAGTAAGGTTGACACCTTCGCCTGATGACCCCTGGTTCCCCATCTGCGTGGCAACCTTGTATTTTGCAGCAAGTTTGGTCAGCAGTCTTGATTCATAAACCGAATGGGTCAGAGGTTTCTGAACATAAACATGCTTCCCCATGGTTATGGCATTTGAAGCAACAATACAATGGGAGTGGTCGGCAGTTGCAACAATAACTGCGTCGATCGACTTGCCCATCTCCTCGTACATCTTGCGCCAGTCCCAGTAACGCTTTGCATTGGGATTTGCTTCAAAGACCTTCTTTGCATATCCCCAGTCTACATCGCATAATGCAACAATGTTTTCAGTCGGTGCAACTGCCTTCAGGTTTGAGTTACCCATGCCACCAATCCCGACGACAGCAATATTGAGCTTATCGCTTGGTGCTTTGTGACCAAAACCACTAATCACATTTCCGGGAAGAATGGTCAGGCCGGCGGCTACTGCCCCTGTTCTTCCAATGAAATCTCTGCGGGTAAGGTTGTTCGATTTTTCTTTCATCTTAGGCTATTTTAAGTTTAATTAAGATTTGATTATGATATGTAAATGTATTAATTACAGCGGTATTTTCATAAAATTCTTTATGATGCCTCTTTCAGAAATTTCAAAGTTCCCTGATCCATATATTCCTGAATGCGACGGGATTACCATGATCCTGCAGCACAACCGGCCCCGGGCCATGTTTCTTCACTGAATACTCAGGAATCCCGATATACAGGGTTGGTCCACGCAGACTGACATTGTTCTGGATCAACACTCCGTTCTGAATGACTGTCACCCGCGGAGGAGTAAAATAGACAGTGCTGTCATTCCCAAAACGCGGAGCGGTATAAATTACATCATATGACTGCCATTCACCTGGTTTCCTGCAAACATTCACCATGGGAGCATACTGCTTATAAAGGCTTCCTGCCTGACCCTGCCTGTAGGTCCTGTTATTGTAGCTGTCGAGTACCTGGATCTCATAGAGGCCCTGCAGGTAAACACCGCTGTTGCCCCTTCCCTGGCCGTCTCCCGACACCTCGGAAGGAGTTTTCCATTCAATATGAAGCTGGAAATCATTAAATGTCCTTTTTGTCTGAACCACGCCTGATCCCTTCACACAGACAAGTGATCCGTCCTTTACGATCCATTTGGTCGGATTTCCCCTGCTGTCAACCCATTCCTTGTTCACATCGGTTCCATCGAACAGCACAATTGCATCAGAAGGCGGCATACCTGGCTGGTCCCCGGGGGTGATCACAGATACCTCGGGCTCCCATACTTCGGTCATCTGAGGCGTCATCGGGGCCGGTTGTTTCTGATATCCCGGAGGCATATCCTTCTGCTGTTCCTGGGCCAGTGAAAGAACTGGCACGCATATGAGCGCACAAAAAAGCATTCTGTATTTCATATATTCTTATTTTTGTTAAACAATTGATAAAATTAAAAATATTATACTTAAAGTCAAACTGATTTGCAGTCCGGTCACCGTGAAAAATTGTTAAATAACCAACAGAACCAGCAGACAAATGGGCACAGAAAAGGAAAGGTTTATGCTTGAGCCAGTTAATGAGAACAGGTTTGTGAGGATAATCCAGGTTGCATTCGGAATTATATGCATTATAGTAGCCCTGGTCTGGGTTGTTCTGAACTTTACGACCTTTAATCAGACAACAACTGTCTGGATCACGATAATTTTCCTGTCAGGCTTCGGCTATTTCCAGATCGTATCCGGCCTTGGCAAGGCTACCCGGTTTGTCGAATTCCGGAAATCTGAAGTCTTTATTAAGCCTCATTCCCTCCTTCCGGTCAGGAGAATATTGAACTCCGAGATCGACAGGATCGAAATATATCCCCTTTCCATAGTATTTCTGCTGCAATCAGGAAGGAAAGCAGTACTGAGATTCGGGGTTAGCAATACAGAGATAATTTCCCAGGTTAAAGACGGTACCGAGGAATTTGCCGACAAGAACGGCCTGAACCTGAGCTTTCAGAAGGAAGACCTGTAACGGTTAACGAGGCTTCAATTTAAAAATCCTGGCTGATCCGTTATTGACTGCTGCGACCAGATACTCCCTCCCTTTGATATTTATGATCCGTATATGCCTCGCATCCCCGTCTATCCTTAATCCGCTAGCGACCGGCATTTCAGCGGTAAATGTTCCGCCAGGCTCCCCTTTCAGGAACCAGCCGAAACTTGCATCGTAGCGGCCCAGCAACGGGAGAACCTGGTAATCATTGCCTGCCGCAACAATATCAACATACCCGTCATGGTCGAAGTCACCGGTTACAATGTCCCTGACTGGTGAGAACTGTGCCTCCGGTGGCAGCGGCACCCTTTTAAAAGTCCCTTTCCCGTCGTTCAGGAAAATACTGCTTTCAAAAAGAACTGCTGTTTTTATTATTGACTGCCTGACAATGTCCTTGCCGAATATATCATCGATGGTTTTTTCACCAAAATCAGAGTATTCCCGGAATTTACCGGCAACGCCCTTTATCTGGGCAGCGATCTCGTCAAGCGAGGCAACTGGAAAACTTGCCCCGTCCTGGAATGAACAGATCACCGGATCGGGGGAGCCATTATTGTCAAAGTCGTTCACATAGAGGGTAACAGGTTCCTTCACTGAAGCCTTCAGCAAAGAATTCAATCCAAGGTTTCCTGCAATCAGGTCCATGTCACCGTCGTTGTCAATATCAACGGCTTTCAGTGAACTCCACCAGCCTTCAGTGTCACCGAATCCCGACTCCCTTCCTGTTTCCGTGAAATGACCATTGTCATTCCTGAAGAGGCATATCCCCATCCATTCACCTGTCACGACCAGGTCATAATCACCGTCTCCGTCAACGTCTGCCCAGCAGGCATCCGTAACCATTCCGATATTTTTCAGTTCAGGCGCCACGCCGGAGGTGATATTCCTGAGATGTCCCTGTCCGTCATTTTCAAGAAGGAACTGCTCCGGTGATATACCGTAAGCCCCGGGAAGCGACCTGGAACCGACGAAAAGATCAACATGCCCGTCGTTGTTGAAATCACAGGGACGAACGCAAGAGCCGTTATGGGAAATGAGCGGCAGCAATCCTTTGTCAGCTTCGGAATACTCCCCGCGCCCGTCATTGATGTACAGCTTGTCGCTAAGAAGGGGATGTCCTGCCGGCAGTTCATTGCCACCTTTGACTATGTAAAGATCCTGGTCCCCGTCATTGTCTGCATCGAAGAATGCCGCATCCACATCGTCGGCGGCATTGGGGTCTGTGAAACGGCTTTGGACCGGCTTTCTGAAGCTGCCGTCGCGCTGCTGTACAAAAAGAACCGGGTGACTCCCTTTCGCACCTCCTAAAAACAGGTCCTGAAGGGAATCGCCATTGATATCACCCGCCGCCAGTGCAGGTCCTTCAGCAGCCAGGCTGTAAGGGATAAGGTGTTCCCTACGGAAATCAGTCCAGGGATCTTCGCGGTGGATGTAATCAAGGCCCGGAATTGTTGCCGGAGTGAAAATCTTAAGCTTTTTATCCCGGTTGTCTTTAATTAAGGGATGTTTGGCAGCGTTCAGGTTATCGAGGACAATCGCCTGGTTTGCAGCCACATTTACCAGCCGCTGCTCCGACCTGTCGGGCCAGATGATGATGAGTGAGTCTGCCTTATCCGAACTCCCGAGACCGAAATGCAGAACATCAGAAACAGAAGACAAAAATCCCCGTGTGGGATCCTGCTGCAGGACTTGCTTAATTCCTCCCGTATAGAGTGTCACCGTTGCTCCTGTTCCCCTTGTATTGAGGCCTTTACCCCGCAGGGTAACTGAAAGGAAATGATTCCCGGGCTTTTTTTCAGAGTTATTCCTGTAAATGAAGGCTGTCTCATTTATATTATTCACTACCAGATCGGCATCGCCGTCATTATCGAGATCTGCATACACCGACCCGTTCGAGTAGGAACGGACGCCGGATCCCCATGCCGATGCCATGTTCGTGAAGGTGAGGTCGCGGTTATTCCTGAAGATATAGTTGACATTGGGATAAAGTGGCATCTTTTCGTAGAGCTCCCTGTCGGTAAGCTTGCTGTTGTCCTTTCCAGGGGAAACCCTATTGCCGCCGGTCAGGAATTTCAGATAATCGAGGTCATTGGCGCGCCTGTAAATCCCGTTAGTGATAAAAAGGTCCTTCCAGCCATCGTTATCGATGTCAACGAAGAGAGGCGACCAGCTCCAGTCGGTCGAATAAATCCCGGCCATGAGCCCGATCTCACTGAACATCCCGCCACCAAGGTTAAGCTGAAGCATATTGCGCACAAATTGTTGATTATAGCCATAGCTTAGTTTAAGCCGGAATAATTCGTAATCATCCTCCCCAGCCGACTGTTTCCTTATCTTTTCCTTATCCGGGAGCATATCGAGGACAACGATATCAGGCAGACCATCGTTGTTGAAATCCGCAATATCATTTCCCATCGACGACCGGGTCGTGTGTGCAAGAGTCTCAGTAAGCTTTTCGGTAAATGTCTCGTTGCCGTTGTTTATGTACAGGTAATCATTCTCGTGGAAATCATTTGAGATATAAATATCCGGCAATCCGTCACAATTTATGTCACAGATATTCACCGCCAGCCCGTAGCCTATCTGGCTGCTGTAGATCCCGGACTCCAGGGTCACATCGTGAAATACGTGCCGACCGTTGATTATGTCATGTCTGAAAAGCCTGTCACCCGCAAGAGGGTCAAAATCGTGCCTGAGGCTTGCCGGTCCGTAACTCCTGGAGGTATGCACCGAGTGATTCAACAGGTACATATCCAGGTCACCGTCAAGATCATAGTCGAAGAATGCTGCCTGCGTAGAAAAGCCTGAGAAATCGAGCCCGTATTCACCTGCTTCATCCCTGAAGGTCAGGTCGCCCTGGTTTATGAACAGCTGGTTTTTCCCCCGGTATGATTTATAATTTCCGACCTCGCAAACGTAAATATCCAGCAGGCCGTCACCATTCACATCGGCCATAGTAACGCCGGTCTTCCAGCTTCCGGTCCCTGCAACGCCTGCTTTGGCGGTGATATCCTCAAATTCCAGATTTCCCTTGTTGAGATAAAGCTTATTGGCATTCTGGTTGGAGGTAAAATAGAGATCAGTCAATCCGTCATTGTTTATATCACCTGCAGCAACTCCTCCCCCATTGTTGAAATAAAGGTACTCGATGATGTTCGACTTCTCAGTCTCCTTGAGATTGTTTACGAAATCAACATGGGTGTATGATGAGGGAAGCATGGTCAGCAGGTTCTCCTCACCCTTTCGATCGTGCCTGCATGAGAGGCAGGAAAAGAGTACCAGCAGGATGAAAAGCCTGAACCTCATTTCTGATATTTATCGGTGCGACAAACTGAAAGTCATCAGCCGGTCATTGCTGCGGGCAACAAGGAGCAGTTCTCCTTTTTGTACCGGGATAATCTCAAAATCCCTGATCTCTCCCCTGACCCTGAATCCCGATTCAGCTGCAGGAACATTCTTAAAGCCTCCCTTCCCGTTTCCTGCAAGCATGCATCCGTAACTGGCATCATACCGTCCGATCTCAGGCTTCACATTATAGAGATTGCCTCCCAGGAGGAGGTCAGTGTTCCCGTCGCCGTCAAAATCCCGGGCTGCAATTGCATAAACCGGCGAAATCTGTGCTTCCGCCGGCAGCGGATGCCTTACAAAATGTCCCGATCCGTCATTTATAAAAAGTGAAGTCTCGAGGAGAACGGCTTTGAGGTGCACGTCATTTTTAAGCTGTTCAGGGGTAAAGATATCGGTGATGCCCTGGTCCTTGTAACTCTCATAGGTCGGATACTTCTTTGCCAGTCCAGGAATTTGCCGGATAAGGTCATGCCTGAGGGCAAGCGGGTATGATCTTTCACCGTCGCAGGTGCAAATGATCTGCTCGACCGTCCCGTTCAGGTCAAAATCATTCACATACATATCGACCGGCTTATCGGGCGAGGCATGAAACCTCGAGTTCAGTCCATGGTTTCCGGCAACAAAATCAGGCTTGCCGTCGCCGTTGAAATCAGCGACAGTTATGCAGTTCCACCATCCTTCAGTGCCCTCCTTTCCGAAAGCATCCTTTTCCTCCCTGAACTTGCCGTTTTCATTAATAAAGACTTTCAGGGGCATCCAGTCACCTGCAACGATCATGTCCTGATCACCGTCACCATCCACATCCACCCACTGCATATCGTGAATCATGCCGATGTTCTTCAGCCCGGGGGCCACGGCGGCAGACACATCCCTGAAATTCCCTTTCCCGTCATTTTCGAGTATATACCCGTTGGCAGGCACCCCATACTGGAATGGCTTCAACCTGATGCCGGAGAACAATTCGGTCACACCATCATGATCAAAGTCGCAAGGCCGGACACATGAAGAGCTTTCGTATCGTCCAGCAGGCAAAACCTGCTTCGACCGGGTAAAATTCTCCTTGCCGTCATTTATGTACAACCGGCTTGAAAGCGCGGATGAGCTCTCCGGGAACTCATTGCTCCCGCTGGCGACATATAGATCCAGGTCACCGTCACTGTCGGCATCAAACATTGCGCAATCAGTATCCTCGGAAATCCTGTCAGCATTGAACAGCTCCTGGCAAACCGCCCTGAATGTCCCGTTCCTCTGCTGGACGAGGAGAGAGCCTGCCTGTCCTTTGGCTCCCCCGATAAATACATCGGCGAGCCCGTCACCATTTACATCACCCGAACACATCCCCGGTCCCTCGGTCGAGATCATATGGTAGAGAAGGATATCACGTTCAAAATCATTGAAATCATCTTCCCTGTGAATAAAATCAATTTTCCCTTCTCCGGTGATGTCCGTGAAAAGCTGATTGCCCATTCCTGCAGCAACCGGTTCCGGTTCAGGATACCCGGCTGCGTCCTTCTGATAAAGGGTCAACGTCTGATTGGCCTGAACATCTTTAAGAACCGTCATCCTTCCGTCTGGCCATACGACCCGAACGGAATCGAGCGAAGACCATTCGCCGAGGCCAAAATTCGGACGAGCATCACTTGTCGAAAGGAAACCGCGCATCGGCATCTGCTCCAGGTAAAGAAGATTTCCGTCATGATACGCTGTAATGCGTGTCCCGAGTGCCTCAGTGTTCCCTTTTTCGCCTTTCAGGATAATCTTCAGAAAATGATTTTCAGGCAGCTTTTTATCAGTCTCATTCCTATAAATGGATACCGGCATGTTTACATTGTTGATCACCAGGTCGAGATCACCGTCATTATCCAGATCGCCATATGCCGAGCCATTCGAGAATCCAGGCGCAGCAAGGCCCCACTCGGTCGCCTTGTTCTCAAACCTGTAGTTTCCCATGTTCCGGAAGGCATAGTTTGGGGTTTTCACCGACGGGATAGCATCAATCAGGGTTTTATAATCGACCTTGTTGCCTGAAACGATTGACATGATCATGTCGCGGTTCGAGAAATACTGAAGATAATCCTGGTCGGTCAGGTCCTTGAAGATGCCGTTTGCCACGAAAAGATCCTTTAATCCGTCATTATCGAGGTCCATTATGAGGGCGCCCCACGACCAGTCAGTTGCATTCACACCAGCCATGCGGCCTATTTCGCTGAAGGTGCCGTCGGCATTATTAAGCTGAAGCATATTTCGGGTGAATTGGTAATAGTACCCGTTTTTTACACTTGCATTATAACTCTCCCAGCTGTCAAATGTCGTTTTAGTCTTGAGCCGGTCATTATGTTCAGGGACCATATCAGTCGCAAAGATCTCAGGGCATCCGTCATTGTTGATGTCCGCAATATCTGCCCCCATTGATGCGGCAGATATTGAGGGTATCATTTCCTCAAGCTTCTCGGTGAAAGTCCCGTTCCGGTTATTCAGGTAAAGGTAATCGCGTTCGAAGAAATCATTTGAAACATAAATATCGGGCCAGCCATCCTTGTTAAAATCGGTGACAGAGACCCCCAGTCCGAAACCGATGATACTTCCGTAGATCCCTGCTTCGGCGCTCACGTCGGTGAACCTGACACCGTCATTCCTGAACAGCTTGTCTCCGCCGAGTGAATCACGCGTATACCTCATATTTTGTGTCATATTGAAGCTGCTGATAGCCCTCGAGGAGTTGTTCAGGAGGTAAAGATCGAGGTCACCGTCATGGTCATAATCAAAAAAGACGCCCTGTGTGGAGTACCCGTTATCATCCACCCCATATTCCTTTGCCCTTTCCGTGAATGTGAGGTCACCGTTATTTATAAAGAGCTCGTTCCTCCTGTCGTCTTCCTTTGCATTGCCCGACTTACAGACATATATATCAATGAATCCGTCACCATTGATATCTGCAAAGCTCACGCCGGTCGACCAGTTTCCTTTTCCCCCGATCACGGCTTTTTCTGAAATATCCTCAAACTGAAAGTTGCCCTTGTTCAGATAGAGAACGTTCTTGGCCATATTGGATGTCAGGAAGATGTCAGGCAAGCCGTCATTATTGATATCTCCCAGTGCGACCCCTCCCCCATTGTAGAAATTACGGTAGGTATAAATATTGAATTTCGTCTTCAGCTGCTTTTCGTAATCAAGATGGTTAACAAAATCAGCATGAGTAACCGAAGGAGGCATTAATGTGAACAGCCTGGCACCGGAACCTTTTGTGCCTGAGCCGCTACAGGAATAAACAAAGGGGACGAGCAGTAAGGGGAAGGCCCTTAAAATAAGCCTTTTGAACTGAACCTTGGTCATCGTCCTAATTCTGACCTGCATTTTCCCCGGACTTTGTCAATGTATCCGATACCTGCTGAGATTGCCTGACCGTATCTTTTGGAGCGAGAAGATCCGTAAAGACTGCCATAACGTGAAGATCGTCCTCCCTGAAAAGTGAGATACGCCTGTTGCCGTCAAGCTTTACCCAGGCTGTACCTTTTAAACGATCCCTCACACTCATGAATCCGCGGCCATATTCTTTCCTGTACCATCTCAGAATATCATCTTCAAGCTTTTCAGCCGAGAGTGCCCTGTTCCATGGGGCCCAGCCGGTATAGGCGAATTTCACGGGCATTTCTGCGATCCGGCCATTTACAAATCTCGGGTAAAAATCCATTGTGGCCGGATATTTCAGCTCTTTTTTGATCTGGTACTGCACCGTACTGTTCGATTCACCCTGCCTGACCAGGCCCTTGCGGTTAAGGTTCCAGCACTGTGAATAGAACTCTTTCTCAGTCATTCCCAGGTATATCCCCATAAAGATCGAATCACTCCTTGTTCCGTTTGCAAGCTCCTGCTTTAGTTTCGCTTCGTATCTGCCCCTTGGCGAACAACCTATGATCAGGCTTCCCATGACCAGTGCGGATAAAACCGCTTTTGCTTTAAGACCCATAATCATTTTAATGAAAAGAATTGCAAGTTATCATTATTTCTAGCTACTACGAGTGTTTTGGACCCTTTTACCGTCATAATTCCAATATCCCGGATTTCACCCTTGACAAAGAATCCTGAAGCTCCGGGGGCAACAGGTACGAATTTCCCATTGCCGGTTCCCCTCAGGAAAAGACCATAGCTTGCATCGTATATCCCGGTTTGCGGCTTGCACCTGTACTGGTTTCCATCAAGAAGTAAATCGCATATGCCGTCGTGGTCGAAATCGTCGGCCATGATTGCATAGACAGGCGAGAATTGGGCTTCCACCGGAAGAGGCTCAAGCTTGAAGGTACCGTCACCATTGTTAATTAATTCACAACTCGAAAGTACCTCCGCGCTGTCAATGACAGACCGGCCGAGGACCTCCTTCGATAATATATCTTCCATTCCGGCATTCCGGTAGGACTTATATTTAGGATACTTCGAGGCAAGGGATGGCATCTGCCCCACAAGGTCATCCTTCAATGCAAGCGGATATATTGTGTCCCCGCGGTATGTGCAGATCATCTGCTCCACGCTTCCGTTGAGGTCAAAATCATTCACGTACATTGTAACAGGTTTTTTCGGCGATGCCTTAAAGAAGGAGTTAAGGCCATGATTGCCAAGAAGGAAATCAATCCTGCCATCTCCGTTTATATCTTTTGCCGCGATGACATGCCACCAGCCACTGCTGTTTGCCAGCCCCCTGCGATCCGACTCATCGTTAAATTTTCCATGATCATTTATGAAAAGTCTGACCGGCATCCAGTCTCCGACTATCATCATGTCAAGGTCCCCGTCGTTGTCGACATCGGCCCAAGCCATACCGGTTATCATGCCTATATTCCTGAGGCCCGGAGCGAGCCTGTCAGTCACATTTGTAAAGTTGCCATGGCCGTCGTTCTCGAGAAGGTAACCATTGGCCGGCACACCATAGGCAAACGGCTGAAGCCGAATGCCCACAAAAAGGTCAACATCACCATCGCCGTCAAAATCAGCCGGTTCAACGCATGCAGTACTTTCATACCTGCCTGCCGGCAGAACCTGCCTGCTCCTGGTAAAGTTGCCTTTGCCATCATTGATATACAGGCGATCAGCCAGGGCCGAAGAGCTTGACGGGAACTCGCTTCCGCCGCTTGCCACGTAGAGATCAGGGTCTCCGTCGCCGTCGGCATCAAAAAAAACACAATCGACATCCTCCGATATCTTATCCTTCTCAAATAAAGGCTTATTAGTTTTACTGAACCTTCCTCCCTCCTCCTGTATATAAAGTGCACCCGGAGAATCCTTTGCACCGCAAATAAAGATGTCCTGCCTGCCGTCGCCGTTGACATCACCGACAGCCAAATGAGGGCCCTCATTTGACAGCATGGTGAAAAGAAGCTTGTCGCGTTCAAAATCATTGAAGTCATTTTCAACATGTCTGAAATCGAGACCTGCCGGCTGGCCTGCCTGCCTGAAAAGAAACTGGTCCCCGGCACGTGCCGGCTTTTTCAGGCATACAGTGACGGCGTTCTTCTCATTGATGGCTATGAACTGGTTTGCCTGCACTCCGCGCATGATAGTGCACTGACCATCAGGCCAGTCGATCTCAAGGGAATCGACCAGGCTGCATTTGCCAAGTCCGAAGTGGAGCCGGGTGTCCATTGATGATTCAAATCCTCTTTCAGGGTAAAGTTCCTGGTAACATTGCCGTCCATCCCAGAAAAGCGTTACGGATGAACCTATAGCCCCTGAGTTTTTTCGCACGCCTTCGAGCATTACCGTCAGGTAATTTTCCCGCGAAAGAAGCTGGCTTTCATTCCTGTAAACAAAGGAAGGCATGTTCACGTTATTGACGACCAGGTCAAGGTCACCATCATTATCGAGGTCGCCGTATGCCGCACCGTTGGAGAACGAGGGAGTATTCAGCCCCCACTCAGCCGAGAGGTTTGTGAACGTCAGGTCACCATTATTACGGAAGGCGTAGTTCGGGATCTTCACGGAGGGGATCATATCAATGAGCCTGAGGATGGCTTTCTCTTCATTCCTTATAAGGGAGCGCATCATTGAAGGATTCGAATAAATGTCAAGGTAATCGCGGTCGAGCAGGTCCTTATATATCCCGTTCGCCACAAATATATCCTTCCAGCCGTCGTTATCGAGATCCATTATCAGGGCACCCCAGCTCCAGTCGGTAGAGCTGACACCGCTCAGCCTGCCGATTTCGCTGAATGAATTGTTCCCATTGTTCAGTTGCAGGACATTCCTGGCAAACTGCCTCCCATATCCGCTCTCTGCCTTTTTCCGGTATATTTCCCAGGTCTCGAACAATGCCTTGGTCTTATATCTTGCATTATCTTCCGGGGTCATCTCGGTTGCAAAAATGTCGGGCCAGCCGTCATTGTTGATATCTGCCACATCGGCGCCCATTGCCCCGAGGCTCATTTCACGGATCCAGTTTTCCAGCGACTCGGTAAATGTGCCGTTCCTGTTATTTATGTAAAGGTAGTCGCGTTCAAAGAAGTCATTTGAAACATAAATGTCGGGCCAGCCGTCCCTGTTCACATCGCCAATGCTCACGCCCAGGCCGAAGCTGATCTTGCTGCCGTAAATACCTGCCTCTCTGCTCACGTCAGTGAAATGGCCGTTATCATTCCTGTAAAGCCTGTTGCTGCCAAGGTTGTCGCGGATCTCCCTTTGCCCCGGCTTCATATCAAAATCCGTGACCGATTCGAACGAGTTATTGAGAAGATAGCAATCAAGGTCACCATCCCGGTCATAATCAAAAAAAGCGGCATGATTTGACAGGCCTTCAACGGCCAGTCCGAATTCCGATGCCTTATCAGTGAATGCAAGATCCCCGTTGTTAATGAAGAGCGCATTTGAGCGGTTTGGTGTACCGGGTGCACCTGACTTGCAGACGTATATGTCAGGCCATCCGTCGCCATTCACATCTGCAATTGTCACACCGGTCGACCAGGAACCAGGGCAGCCGACGCCGGCCTTTCCGGTAATATCCTCAAATACGAAATTCCCCTTGTTAAGGTAAAGCTTGTTGCCGGCCTGGTTTGAGCAGAAAAAGATATCCGTCAGTCCATCGCGGTTGAAATCCCCGAGTCCGACGCCAGCGCCGTTATAAAAGTTCCGGTAAGTATAGGTATTAAGCTGTTCGGTCGATTCAACCCTGTTTACAAAATCGATACCGGTATGTTTTTTATCAAGCAGGGTAAAGAGTCGTGGCTCCTTGTTCCTTAAACTGCTGTTTGTGCAGGAGAAAATCCAGAAGACACTAATCAGCAGAAGGCTAATGGAAATATGTCTGTATCTCATTCCTGACATAGCCGGAACAGGGTTATCCATAATTAATTCCGGAAAATTATAGAAAATAGGACAACTTTTATTTAATAAGCGATTTTTTGTTTCACGGAGGGAATCCTGAGGAAGTTTTCAAAGTCGAAATCCGTCAACCGCAAAGGTCGCAAATCCCGATGGCTATCCGGATTCCACAAAGCTCGCAAAGAGATTAAATTCAGCAAATTACCTTTGCATACTTTACGCGAACTTAGCGTTCTTTGCGGTTAAATCAGACTTTTGATACACCCTCCGTAGGGCTCCGGGTTTCGTCAGTGTTACCTTTTCATTCATATACAAAAAAAGAGCAGGCCGAATCTGCCTGCTCTTCTGATATTCGGTAATTCAATGTTACTTATTAATACCCGGGGTTCTGTGTAAGGTTCGGGTTTGCGGCCAGCTTATCCTTATGAATCGGGAAAATAGTCAGGTAAGCACCTGTCTTGAGAAGGTCCTGAGGATTGTAGTGCGGCAGGGTCCATTTCTCATTCTCGCCGAAGAATCCCCAGCGGATGAGGTCCTGGCGCCTGTTATGCTCAGCAAACATCTCACGGCCCATTTCATTGAACAGCTCACCACCCTGAACATCACCGCCTGCAAGGTCAAAGCTCAGGGGCCCGTCGAGGGTTGTAAGGTCAGGAACGCCTGCCCTTGCCCTTACCATATTCACAAGTGTCAGAGCATCAGTGGAGTTCCCGAGGCGCCATAAAGCTTCAGCTTTCATAAGGAGCACATCAGCATAGCGGAATACTCCGAAGTCGTTGCTCAGGTTGGCGGGGTCTGCACCCATTTCAAACTCCCATTTCCCGATCCTGACTCCTGACTGACGGTACGACTGGGGGCCAAGCTCGTTTATCTGAGGCTGAGTGGAGAACATGTTCCCGAAGTTAAGCGGCTCGCCGTCCGGGTCACCGAGCAGCGGAACAGGAAGACGGTCCGGCTTTGCTGTTTCAAAACCTGCATCGGTCACGAGTCCACCGGTTGCCTTCCACTGGAATCCTGCAAGGAAGCTTCCTCTTTTGGCTGCCGGGGCATCGAGCGTGCCGACATCACCCTTGCGGAGATCCTGATCACTGAAGGAGTTGTAGAATTCCTCAAGCGTGCAGTAACCGTTCCATGGCTGCTGGGTAAGGTTATAAGTGAACTGGCTTCCGTAGTGAAGTGTCTGGACACCCATCTGGAATCCCTGGAAGAACACCTGGTCGTAGGGGATTGCAAAGATGAATTCCTTTGATCCGGAATTATTCACATTGAAGTTCGTAAAGAAGCTTCCTTCCAGCGAATACTTGCCCGAGTTGATAATCTCGTCGCATGCATCGATCGCTTTCTGCCACTGCGGGGTTCCAACATATACGCCTGCATTAAGATAAAGCTTTGCGAGAAGCATCTCTCCTGCATAGTAGTTAAAGCGGCCATATGTAGTTCCGTCGACTGCCTTTGACAGTTTGGGAACAGCTGTTTCAAGGTCGCCGACAATAAAATTATATACTTCCGCCCTCGAATTTGTTGGAGGAGCAGCGGGAGCATTCGCAAAATCAGTCACGAGCGGTACATTTCCATAGAGGTCGATCAGCTGCCAGTAGAAGAAGCCACGGACTGCCTGAAGTTCAGAAACATAAGCATCAGCCTTGGCCTGGTCAACCTGGCCGGTCTGAACGAGTGACTGGAACTGGAAAATAAGCCTATTTGCGGTGTTAACGCCGCCAAAGCCGAAGTCCCATGCACCACCGGTATATCCATCCTCATTGGTCCATGAGTGAAGATGGAGCCTTCTCCACATTCCACCGTCATCCCAGTCGGAACCTCTCGTAGGCACTACCATTTCGTCGGTACAAACCTCCTGTGTATTATAAACATCACCGGAAGCGTAACCGCCAAACTGGGTATATGCGGCCCCAAGGGCTGAAATAAACTCTTCGTCAGACTTGAAGAAATTGCTTGGTGTAACATCGCTGTAAAGTTTCTCATCCAGGTTTGTGCACGATTGGTTGAAAGTAGTGACAAACAAGGTAATCAATACGCCTGTAAGCAGAAGTAATGATCTTTTCATCTTATTTTTATATATAGCTATCATATCTTAAGATTTTACAGGATTAAAAAACAATGTTGGCACCAAATGTAATCGATCTGGTCCTGAACCAGGTGTTTCTCCTGTCTACGCCCGGGATCAGAGGATTGTTATCATTTTCGATATCTCCCAGTCTGGGCTCAGGATCAGCGCCCTTGTATTTGGTAATGTAGAACAGTCTGTTACCTGCAAAATATAGCCTGATCTTACTGAAACCGGAAGCTTTCGGCATCCTGATGCTGTATCCAAGGCTTGCATTGTCAAGTGAAACGAATGAAGCATTTTCAACATGCCAGCTGGAAAGGATCCCTGATGAGCTGTTAAGAAGCGTATGGGTTACAGGGTTTCTCATGTCAGCTGCAGTTTTCGGCAGGTTGTAAGAGTTTATCATGAAGGGGACTTCATAGAATGCCCTGTATGAATTGATCAGGTCATGTCCGAACACACCGCGGAAGAAAATATTGAGATCCCAGTTCTTATATGAGAAGGTATTGCCCCATCCCATGATAACTTTTGGAAGTCCGTTACCGGTCACCGTCCTGTCGAGCGGGTCGATGGTACCGTCATGGTTCCTGTCTTCGAATATCCAGTTCCCGTCGGGATCGATTTCCTTGAAAACAAGTGTCCATATCTGGCCGATAGGTTTGCCTTCCTGGGCCCTTACCAGCGGAACATCGCTCTGTCCCGGAGCACCCATACCGCCAAGGTCGCGTGTTCCATATTTCAGCTCAGCACCGTTGTAGGTTCCTGAAAGTGAAACCAGTGTGTTTTCAAGACTATAGGATGGCGTCAGTGTAACAGTGTAGGAGAAGTCAGCCTTCTTCACTGCATTCCAGTTCAGGGTGAGTTCGAGACCGCTGCTCCTGATCTTACCGAGGTTGAGCCATGCATCTGTAAAGAGGTTTGGCGGAACCGGGACTTCATACTGGAATATAAGGTCGGTAGTGGTTCTCGTATAAAAGTCGAACGAACCTGATACCTTTGATTTGAAGAATGAAAAGTCGAATCCTGCGTCAAACTCACCTTTCTTTTCCCACTTCAGATCGGGATTAGCATTGCTCTGTGGGGCATACCCTGGTACAAATTCCCCATTATAGAAGAAGTTGCCTGAGGGGCCGAGCCGCAGAAGCGAAAGGTAGCTATCTGGGGGCTCGTTACCTGTGATACCGAAGCTGGCCCTTACCTTAAGATTGTCGATCGCTCCGACATTCAGGAACTTTGCAAGATCCACACCACCGCCGATGGCAGGGAATATTCCCCACTTGTTGGCGGTCCCGAACCTCGACGAACCTTCATACCTGGCGCTCATTGTCATGAAGTATGTATCTCTGAAGTTGAGGTTAGCCTGGCCGAAGAATGCGATAAGCTTGTTCGAGTCCTTGTAGCTGGTGATGGTTCCCTTACCGTTTTTGAAGTCGAGCGCTGCACCGAGATTATTATATGTGAACGCGTCTGTAAGGAAATCACCGCCCTGGGAGTAAAATCCTTCATTCGTGAAATCCTGGTAGGAATAGCCGCCCACTGCGTTTAGGCTCAGCCCAGAGATAATGTCACCATTATACCTGAGGGTGCTTTCAAACAGCTGGCTTGATCCAACCCTATTTTCCCTTGAAGCTAACCCATTCCTGTTCAAGCCAACAAAATAGCTGTTTTTGTCGTAATAGGTTCCATTGAATTGCTGGTTGTTCTGGACTGAATAGAATCCATCAATCGTGAAGCCTTTCAGGATCTGGTAGGTAGCTTTAAGGGCCACATTCAGAAGCCTGTCCTGCCGGTCATTCTTGTTTTCCTCGAGAATTTGTACCGGGTTATAGTAGTCGTACAGGACCTGGTTGAAATAGCCATCATACATTGCATATGCTGCATCGCTGCTCTTCACCGGCGCTGTCGGGTTGAAGATCGTGGCATATCTGAATGCATCGGCAAATCCTAATTTTGCATCCCTTTTGGTTGCGCTGAGATTCAGGTCGAAGGTCAGTTTATCGTTAAGCGCCCTCTGAGTAAAATTCAGACGGCCATTAAGTTCCGTATAGCCTGTTGTAAGCTGGACACCGCTTTCATCGCGGTAGTTGACAGAAGCCCTGTAAGTGGCCTTATCGGAACCGCCGGATATTGAGAGGTTATGTACCTGTGACCAGGCTGCCTGCGTTGTTTCCTTGAACCAGTCGGTATTTCCGCCAAAATCGGTCCCGAGGTTCACCTCGTTGTGCAGAGCCCTCCACTGGGTGGCATTCATCACCGGTATTGTCTTGGCGATGGTCTCATTGGTTACGTAACCGTTGTATTCAACGGTAGCCGTTCCTTTCTGTCCTTTCTTTGTGGTAACGATTATAACGCCGCTTGATCCGCGCGTACCGTAAATTGAAGCGGCTGATCCATCCTTAAGGACGTTCATCGATTCGATATCATTCGGGTCGACATTATCAAGCGACCCTCCGATAACACCGTCAATAACGATCAGGGGCTGGGTGTTTGCGCCAACGGTGCTCAAACCTCTCAACCTGATGTTATATGATCCGTTCGGGTCACCACCTGCTTTACTGATGGTAAGCCCTGATACTTTTCCGACGATCAGCTGTTCGGGAGCGGTGATGCTTCCCTTGTTGAATTCATCGGAGCTGACCCTGGTGATTGAACTGGTGATCTCCCTCTTTTTCTGAGTAGAGTACCCTGTTACAACAATCTCACCAAGGGCGCTGACTGATGGGGTCAGCTCTACATCTATCTGGGTGCGGGTCCCGACTGTAACAGTCTGGGAGTTGTAGCCGATAAATGTAAATACCAGAACAGCATCAGGCCCGGGCACATTAAGGGTATATTCTCCCTGGAGTCCGGTAGTAGTACCAGTAGATGTGCCCTGGATCACCACGTAGACCCCCGGAAGGGGTCCCTCCTCCTTGGAAGAAACCGTACCCTTAACTGTCCTTTGCTGTGCATTTGCCGAGCTTATTGCAAAGCCAAGCAACAAGAGAAACGTCATACATCCTCTTAACGAGAACATTGAATTCCAAAAAGTTCGCATAGTCATGTTATTTGGTAGGTTAGTATTGAATGAAAATGATGCCAAAAATCCATAAAGCTGTTAGGTCCGGGTAAGACGGCTAAACATGAATAAGGTTTTCTGTTTTAGCGGTCACATCACAAATTTAACATTTTTTTAATACAAATGTTAAATAGTGCAAAAAATGATTAAAAAATGCTCTGGGGCACAATCAGTGAACTTTTGAAGGGGATATCAAACTGCCTTTCGATACAAAAAATGTGATTTTTATCATCTAAAATTATTCTCCAGAAAGCCTGCCAGCTCAGGCCGCGAAGGGCTTTTGCCGTTTTTAACATAATAGCCTGATACGGCATTGGCAACAAGCAGGCATTCCGGCAAGGGCAATTCAAGGAACCTGGCAAAGCAATAGCCGGCGTTGAAGTTGTCTCCACCCCCCGTCAGGATCCTGGGCTCAGCACAATAAAATGTCTGGCGGCCGGCAAAGCCTTCGAAGCTGTAAGCAACTGCATCCCTGGTACGATGCAAAACCAGTTCGGTGACACCCATAGCCTTCAGCAAGGCTTCCAAAAGATCATGATCCGGAAGTGCTTCATCGAGACCCAGAATTCCCAACATCACTGATGCCTCATTCTGGTTGAGGCTCACGGTAACGGGTAAGAACTTATTGAAATCCCTTACCAGGCGCAAGGCATTCCGTAACTCACCGGGTTGTTTTCTTGAGCAGTCCGAAAAATCTATAAAGACAAAGGTTTTATGTTCCGTCCCGGTTACAAATGGCAGGACCTCATTGATGATCCCTTCCCATAATTCCGAGGACCTTGCAATTTCGCTCCAGTTGACAAGCGAAATCAGCTGTTTCCCTGAAAACAGCTCTCTTATCCTCCCTAGACCGAGGTGGTTTTTGACATCGTCCCATCCGAGATAATTATACGGGCCCGGATCGAACATAATCTTTTTAGAGTCATTGAATTCCATGGCAGAGGCGGTAATTGTTTCACCAATGGTGGACAGTGAGCAATTCACCGACATCGACCTGAACACCGGAAGTATCTCGGGGAGCCCGAATGTACCGATACACTGGGATTTAACACCAAGGTTACCAAGAGCGTTCGCCATTATCACCATATTTCCGCCGATCTTTGAAACCCTTGTTTCAAGCTCGACCCCGCAGCTTATACCCTGATGGCTGATCAGGAAATCGCCGAACCCGCGGCTATCGTCGAAGTAGATCGTCTTTCCGCCTTCATCCTTCCCCTTCACCACCCTGATAATATTATCAATACAGGCATCAAACCCCAGAACGGCATTCAGTTCGGGCGGATCTTCCTGCCTCAGTCTTGACAGTATTTCACTCTTATCCATATTTATATACATATTTATATAAATGTATCCGTGAGTTTACAGGATTCCTGCGGCGTCACTATCGAGCAGTAACCAGGAATCCCGGTGGGATTTCAGGACTGTTGCGGGTAGACCCGGTGTGACAGGAGTGCTCAGAAGGCGCCCGGTTATTTCAGCCTTCCGCTTCCCGCTGACCTGTAAAATCACTGTTCCAACCTCCATAATCTGCTTGATACCCAGCGTAATTCCGCGCTCGAGCTTTGCCTTCCCGGAGAAATACTTCTGCCCTACTTCGCTGGTTACCTTGTCAATTTCAATTATGTGTGAATATGTGTCAAAAGGTGTCCCGGGCTCATTAAGACCGAGGTGTCCGTTCATGCCCATCCCAAGCAGCATCATATCGACCGGTCCGTATTCTCTTACGTAACTATCAGTCTTTAAACATTCTTCTTCAGGATTTCCCGATTCCCCGTCAAAAAAGCAAAGGTTGACGGGTGAATAATCGATATGATCAAAGAGATGTTTCCTGAGAAATGAGAGGCAGTTTTCATTACTCCGTTCGCCAAGGCCCAGCCATTCATCTAGTCCGACAATCCTGCAGTGTCTGAAGCTCATCTCCCCTTCCCTGTTAAGACGGATGAGTTCCTTAAAAGTACCGACGGATGTTTCCCCTGCCGGAAAGCAAAGCAGGGCATCCGGCTTTTCCCTGATGATCCCTGCGATCTTCCTGGCTGTATTTACCGACAGCTCATAATAATTGTCATAAATAACCTGTTTCATACTTTCAATTCACCCCAGCCTTTCCTGTACTCCCTCCTGATGAACTGATTTGCCTTTTCGAAGTTGGTTATTCTCATGTTCGCTCCGTCCCATTTATATGTTATATACCGGCCCGGGAAGATGAATCCTTCCATCTTGCCATAAACAGGATCCACCCTTGAGATCTTTTCCCTGATGTTAAAGCTCCTCAGGAGGAGATTCCCCATGAGCACGGTCTCGGTCAGCGGTCCAGCATAACCGACAAACGGAGAGTCGACCTCGGCATTTCCATAACCTGCAATGCAGGCATCGATCCACTGCCACCAGTGGCCGTCCATATCTCCTTCGACCCTCGGGTATTTCTTCGGAACATTTATGTCTTTATTCCTGGAGAGAGGAAGAAGTATAGGATTTCGTCCTCCCCATCCGCAGGCTGCTTTTCCTTTTGTACCGATGAAGAGCGTGGCACCCTCGTAATCGTTCAGCCCCGGCCAATCGCCCATTATGTCGTTCATGTTCTTGTCAGGCTCGAGCTCAATGGGCCTTTCGGGGGTAATTCCGCCATCCATCCAGTAAAGGCGCAGATCCTTACCGTTCTTCATTTTGTACCTGAAACGGATCGAGCTTGAGACCGGCCCGCTGTCGGGATACTGACCTTCCTTGAAAATTCCTTCATATACCGTGCTGGCGCTTCCGGATACCTCGTACGGGTATCCCAGTTCCAGGAGCTTGAATGGCGGTCCCATAATATGGCAGCCCATGTCGCCGAGCGCCCCGGTCCCGAACTGCCACCATCCGCGCCAGTTGAATGGTACAAGATTGTCAATATAGTCAGTGTGCTGGGCCGTTCCGAGCCACAGGTCCCAGTTCAGCTCCTTGGGCACTGCAGGATGATTTGACGGCCAGGGAATTCCCTGAGGCCATACCGGCCTGTCAGTCCAGCAATATACCTCTTCAATATCACCGAGAAGATCAGCCTCGATCCATTCTCTGAGAGTCCTCATCCCGTCGCATGATGCTCCCTGGTCTCCCATCTGTGTTACCACCTTGTATTTCTCAGCTGCCTGGGTAAGTATCCTTGCTTCATAGATATCATGCGTAAGGGGCTTCTGAAGGTAGAGATGCTTCTTCATCTGCATTGCACTCAGTCCCACTATTGCATGGTTGTGATCGGGAATGGCAACCGAAACCGCATCGAAGTTCTTGTTCTCCTTGTCAAACATTTCCCGCCAGTCGTGATAGAATTTTGCCTTGGGGAACTCCTTTATCCGCGGTGCCGCCATCCGGTCGTCGACATCACAAAGGAATGCTATCTCTGCATTTTTCTTCGGGGCAATAGCATAATGGCGGATATCATCAGCGGCTTCACCGCCGCATCCGACAGCGGCTATTAATAGCTTGTCGCTGGGTGCAATGTGCCCCAACCCGCTGACCGTGAAGCTTGGCAAGATAGTAAAGGCAGCAGCTCCTGAGGCGGCAACCTTAACAAAATTCCGGCGCGATATCCCTGTCGGACTACCTGGTTTTTGGTTGACTATTTTCATTTTATGATAATATGAGGTTAGTAGAAGTATCCACTGCCGTGCGCAGACATCTAAGGTAATAATTAAATGTCGAATTCCGGCAATAGCGGGTAAGGAAATGGTGTTGGCTGGTTGCTGGTTACGAGTTGCCTGTTGCCTGTTACCTGTTTTCTGATGCCTGACGCCTGACGCCTCGTGCCGTTAAAAGCCCCTTCAGGTGGTTGGGGGGCCCGACTTTTTAATGATCGTGGCGTTGCTGATGATCGGCTTTGCCCAGAAGCTAATGAAAAGAATGTATGCCAACGTGAGGTAGAGAATGGTCATTCCAGCCTGCAGGCCGATAAGGTCCTTAAGCTTTCCTATCAACAGGGAGACTATTGCTCCTCCGGCAATACCTGTGCAAAGTATGCCCGAAAAGGAACCGTGAAACTTTGTGACACTGTTAAGTGCAAGGGAATAAATTACTCCGTACATAACGGAAAGACAGAATCCAAGGGCCGGAAAACCAAAAACAGCCATATTTTTGCCTCCGAAAAGGGTGGTCGTGAGGATAATCAGTCCTGCAATTGTAAATAACTTCAATACGAGCTTGCTGTCTATCAGCTTAAGAAGGATCATGCCAAGGACACATCCAATAGTCATAAGGCCCCAGAATAGTCCGACTGCCCTGGCACCTTCAACCTCCGGCCTCAATCCGTGATAAGTACGCAGAAATTCTGATATCCAGTTGGCAATGCCCTGTTCGGTACCGACATAACAGAATATTCCAAGGAAGAAAAGAATGACTGTTTTTTGTTTGAACAATTCAACATGTGTTGCCCAAGCGCCGACAATCTCATCTTCTTTCCGCTCTACTTTACCAAAGCGCGATGCGAGAATAATCACCATCATAAGAAGGCTTACAAATGTAAATATCCAGTAAATTGAAACCCAGGGAAGCTTTCCAGGGGTCAGGAATGACATCACCGAAAGAAAGGCTCCGCCAGCGGGCTTATCAGCACCAAGGTGCATTACCAGGTATGAATATACGAAGGGACTCAGGAATGAAGCTGCGCCAAATACGAGCTGTGCAATTATTGAATTAAAAGCAAAATGCTCCTCGCCGCCTGTTACCCGCAGGAGCGGATAAATAGCCACCTGTAGTATTGCCATTCCGCTTCCTATCAGGAACAGTGAGACCAGGAAGACAGGGAAAACAGGCACAAGAGAAAAAAGAATTGCGCCGGCAAATGCCAGTATCCATGCAAACACAAGACATATTTTTTCTCCATATTTCTGTATTAACATCCCTGCAGGAATTGACATCAGGCCATATGCAATAAAAAATGAAAAGGGAAGAAGTCCTGTCATTGTTCCGCTGAGGGAATAGCTGTCGCTGGCATTGGGATTTATTGCCCCAAGGATATTTGTAAGGAATGAAATCGCAAAGAATATCAGAAAAATAAGGTTAACGAGGTAGTAGTTCCGTTTCATATCGACTGCAAGTTTTTGGTATAAAATGACCAGGAATTTGATCCTTAAAAGTAGCAATATAAATTACAAAGCCCAATTTTTACCGGACAATTCATCCTGTTGTTCATACCGTACGTTTCGTATTCCAAATGCAGGCACAGCAAGTATCTAAGACCCGGACAGGAAGCCTTTAAGGTTGTATTTCCCTCCTGCCCTGGTAGTGAACTCAAAACTCTTCTCCCCGTACTTCAGCCTGCACTGCCCCCCTTTTTTTGAATGGATCACTGCATTCGTGATCTTTCCCTTTTCCCAGGAGAGGTCGACCACAAATCCTCCCCTTGCGACCAGCCCCCTGAACGATCCCGTGCTCCATCCTGACGGCAGGGCAGGCAGCAGTTCGATGAATCCCTGGTGGCTCTGCAGCAGCATCTCGGCAATTCCGGCGGTCCCACCGAAATTACCATCAATCTGGAAGGGAGGGTGGCTGTCGAACAGGTTGTTCAGCGTCGACTTTCCGAGAAGCTCCCCGATATGGAAATACGCTTTATCACCATCATGTAACCTTGCATAAAAGTTGACTATCCAGGCCCTGCTCCAGCCGGTATGGCCGCCGCCGTTTGCCAGTCTCCTTGCGATCGTTTTCCCGGCAGCCCGGTACAGCTCAGGGGTCCGGGGCGTGATCTGGGCAAGTGGATACAGGGCAAGGAGATGAGACATATGCCGGTGACCCGGCTCCACTTCTTCGTAATCCTTGATCCATTCCCGTATTGTACCGTTCGCATTTATGGTTACCGGCGGCATTTTAAACTTAATACCCCTGACCCTTCTGGCGAGCTCCTGGTCAATCCCCAGTATCTCAGAGGCTAATATGAAATTATCGAACACCGCATTCACGGTTTCGATATCGACCGTTGCAGAATATGTAAGCATGGCAGGCTCACCAGTTCCCGGAATCCTGTAACTGTTCTCCGGTGAGTGCGAAGGGTTGGTCACCATATATCCCTCAGGCGACATTGTAAGAAACCCGAGGAGGAACTCAACGGAACCTTTTATAACCGGGTAGGCGGTTTTCCTCAGGTAGCCGGTATCGAGGGTGAACAGGTAATGCTCAAATAGTGGGAAGGTCATCCAGGGGCCGTCCGTTGGCGTAATTCCCCATACCCCGTCTGCAACTCCCGTTCGCCCGAAGGGATCCACCAGGTGATGCAGGGTCCAGCCGCCTGCGCCATACATTTCCCTTGCAGTCACGCTGCCGGGGATTGTCAGCCTTTTGATAAAGTCAGCCAGGATCACTGCTGTTTCGGGGAGATTGCACACCTCGGCCGGCCAGTAGTTCATCTGCAGGTTTATATTTGTATGAAAATCGGAGTTCCATGGCGCATTAAGATCCTTGTTCCATATACCCTGGAGGTTTGCCGGAAGGACTCCCGGTTGCCGGGATGAGCTCATAAGCAAGTATCTGCCGTATGCAAAATAAAGTGCGATCAGCCCGTTATCCGCAGCACCTTTCTTTACGCGGGCAAGTCTTTCATCTGTTGGCATGGAGTTCAGGGAGTCGGGGCCGAAATCAAGGGAGACCCTGTCGAAGATATCCCTGTACTCTTCGAGATGATCATTTTCAAGAGCTTTAATATCCATTCCTTCTGCCCTGTCGAGGATCCCGGAGCAAACCGATGCCGGATCAATTGATGCGTCCGTATCAAGCTTTTCGATGTTGTAGTCGGTGGCAGCGGTAAGCACTATGAGGATCCCGGAGGCATTCCTTATCCGGATCCCGTTCCCTTCCACGGCCGCATCACCGCCTTCTGCCCGGATCCTGGCTTCAGCACAAAAGCGCATATGCGCACCACCCGGGCCGCTCAGGGAATCAGGGGCATCTACTATCTGCCCTTTAAGCAATATTCGGCCGTCGCTCTCTGCCTTTACAGTCGCATCCCTCTCCCGGCTGAGGCTGATCACAGTGTTTATGCGGCCACGCCCTGATGCCTTAAGGTAAACTACCAACGCATTACTGACTGCCGGCACAAATACTTTCTCTGTATACTCCTCTCCCCTGACCGTGAATCGGGATGAAGCAATCCCCGACGCCAGATCCAGCTCCCTCCGGTAGCCGTCAACCGGATCTGCCCATTCATAATTTATCAGCAGGTCGCCGAGAGGCTGATACGACCTGATACGCGGAGGGGTGCCAATGAAATCTGCTTCAGCGATCTTTTCGGCCTTTTTAATTTCCCCGCTGAAGATGGATTCCCTCAGCGCTTTGAAATTTGTGAGAGCTTCCGGATTATTATTATTGATTTTTGAGCCTGCCCAGATACTCTCCTCATTTATCTGGAGCCGTTCCCTGGCCGGGTCCCCGAAAACCATGGCGCCTAACCGCCCGTTGCCGACAGGCAGGGCCTCGTTCCAGTCCGATGCAGGCTTATTGTACCATAGTTTCAGGCTGCTCTCATTATTTTTGCATGCCGTTGTCAGGAGAATGGGGAGAAGAAGGGTTGTGAAGATCTTGGTCATGGGGTGGAACTGGTTGCTGGGTGCTGGGTGCTGGTTGCTGGTTGCTGGTTAGGTCATCAGTCGATAAATGTAAATCATTTTAAGATCATATAAATTCAATTAATGTAATTTTGCAGCAGATTCATTTGCCATGGAGAGGTTATTCCTGAAACATGATCAGAAAGTCGAGTGCCTCCTGTGCCCTCATGGTTGCATGCTTGCAAAGGGGGCAAAGGGAATATGCGGGGTCAGAAGAAGTACAGGCAAAGAGATAGAGCTTGCAACGGATGGCATCGTTTCAGGATACTCAGTGGATCCCGTTGAGAAAAAGCCTCTTTACCACTTTTTTCCGGGGATGGAAATCCTGTCGGTCGGTTCATACGGATGCAATCTGAGATGTGATTTCTGCCAGAACTGGGCGATCTCCCAGGGTACTGACGACAGGCAGCAGGGCCGCATGGCTCCGGAACGGATAGCGGCAGAAGCAGGTTCCGCCCGGAACAATATCGGGGTCGCATTTACCTATAATGAACCAGTTGTCTGGTTCGAGTTCATGAGGGATATTGCCTTGAAGGTGAAAAAAGAGGGCCTCTATACGGTTATGGTCAGCAACGGGTTTGTAAATCCGGGGCTCATGGATGAAATAACCGGGTTTATCGATGCCTTCAATATTGATCTTAAAGCATTCCGTGGCGACTTCTACAAAAAGCTTACCGGTGCCGGCATTGAGCCGGTTAAAAATGCGCTAAAGCAGATATCCAGGGCAGGAAGGCACCTTGAGATAACAACCCTCATCATCCCGGGCAGGAACGACAGTGATGAGGAAATGCTAGAGGAATCAGCCTGGATTGCAGGTGAGCTGGGTGATTTGGTGCCCCTTCACCTCAGCAGGTATTTCCCGGCATACAGGCGGAATGATCCTCCGACACCTCAGTCAACACTAGACAGGCTGTATGATGCTGCCAGCACAAATCTCAAATATGTTTACCTGGGCAACACAACTTCCATGAAGGGCCAGAATACGAAATGCATAAGCTGTGGAACCGTGGTAACGAAAAGATCAGGGTATTTCATACAGAATACCGGGCTCGATGAGAAAGGCCGATGCCTGGAATGCGGGAATCGTGTTTACGAAAACTTCAGCTTTTCTTTTCAGCAAGAGCGCTGAGCCTCATGCAAAGCCTATCAACTCCCACGAACAGATCCTTCTTGACCGCGTTGAAGTGAACCCTTACAGCTTTTGGATCATCCGGTTCCGGGGGATTATTAACCCTCCTGAACAGATCCTCCCTGAGTGCAACCGCATCGGCCAGTATTCCCGTTATGTCTTCTTCCTTTTCGTCGGGATGGACGCTTCCAAACGTAAAAGAGTCTGAAATGACTTCAAATATCAGATAATCAATGTCCTTTTTAAGCCGCCTGACGCTTGCCATATGCCCTGGATTTAACTGTATTTCTCAAATATAGCAAAATAACTGATTCACAAATCACTGAAAGTTCAGTTATTCCTGACAAAAGCGTGAACGCTCTCTTCAGCTTTCTCCACGTAGAGACTCCGCAGCATGGTGATAAGAGGTACCTGAACATTGAACGGTACCGCGTCGATCTTATTGAACGGCAGCACCATCGGGGAAGTCCCGGTCATGAAGACGGCATCATATTCCCCGATGGAATCTGCATCAATGCACCTGAATTCGACCCTTAAAGAATTCTCATCACAGATCCTGAGGATATGCTTCCGGGTTATCCCGTTAAGGATCAGTTCGTCAGGGGCGGTGATCAGTGTATCCTCCTTGAGGAAGAATATATTGGAGCGGCTGCCTTCGGTGATCTGGTTCCTGCTGTTAACGAGAAGTGCTTCGTATCCCCCCTCAAGGATGAGCATGTGGTAGATCGACGACCGGAGCCTGTGATTTATTACCTTGGATTCAGGGTCCTTCCGCTCGGCATGGAAGAGTATCCCCTTCACCCCGATGCGGTACTGGACTTCAGAAGGATAGACCGGCTCGATGAAATAGATCAGGTAGCTTGCAACATCCTTGTTATAGTTAAATACGATCTTAAGATTGATATCTTTCCTTTTCTCTGCTTTAATAAGCTTTATCAGATCTTTCCTAATGATGCCGGGATCTGCAAGTATCTCCCTGCCCTGCATTCTTGCACTTGCTTCAAGGCGTTCCATATGGTCATAAAAGAACACGGGATTCCCTTTCATCACCCTTATCACCTCGTAAACCGAATCTCCTTCATATACAAGCCCGCTGTTGAACTGATCGTCTGACTGAAGTTCACCGTTAAGGATGAAATTTCTTCCGTAACACTCTTCCATTTCATTCATTTTAGAGTCACAAATTTACAAACTCTGAGCAATTCTGGTTCCAAATCTGTTTATATTAGCGGTTGACGCAGCATCAGGTTTTTCTGTTCATGTATGCCATTATAGACATAGAGACCACGGGCGGAAGCGCATTATTGGAGAAGATCACTGAAATTGCGATCTACCAGCATGACGGTGAAAAGATCACGGGGGAGTATGTCTCCCTGGTCAATCCCGAGCGCAACATCCCCTATTTCATAACCAATCTTACCGGGATCACGAACGAAATGGTTGAGAATGCCCCGAAATTCTATGAAATTGCAAAAATGGTGGTCGAGCTTACAGAAGGCCGGACATTCGTTGCCCACAACGCCAGGTTTGATTACTCCTTTATCCGTCAGGAATTCAAGGCCCTCGGGTATAATTTCAGGAGGAACATCCTGGATACCGTAGCTCTTTCCAGGAAGCTGATCCCCGGTCACAAGTCATACAGCCTCGGAAATCTTTGCAAGGACCTGAACATTATCATTAACGGGAGGCACAGGGCTTCAGGAGATGCCCTTGCGACGGTCATACTGTTCGAGAAGCTCCTTACCAGGGACAGGGATGTCAACGGAAAAGGCCGTGGCCTGGTCAGGAACACGAAGATTGCCAAGCTTAACCCGAAGCTCGATGTTGCCAGGATCGATGTGATTCCCGAAGAGCCCGGGATATACTATTTCTATAACGAAAAAGGGGACCTGATTTATGTTGGCAAAAGCCGGAATCTCCAGCAGCGTATAAGGACCCATCTTTCGAACAATACGACCTCCAGGGCCATGGAAATGCGCGACATCATAGCCGATATTGACTGGGAGGTAACCGGGAGCGAGCTTATTGCCCTCCTGAAAGAGTCGGCGGAGATCAAGAGCAACAAGCCGGTCTACAATCGGGCCCAGCGGCAGACCAGTTTCCAGTGGGGCATTTTCTCATTCACAGACAACAGGGGATATATCAATTTCAGGTATGGCCGGATAGTAAACGACGATATCCCTCTCTCTGTCTACTCATCTTCAGGCAGGGCAAAATCAAGGATGGAATCACTCACCGAAAAATATCAGCTTTGCCAGAGACTCGCTGGACTGTACGATACTTCCGGCCAGTGCTTCCATCACCAGGTCGGGATCTGCAGAGGGGCTTGCTGCGGGGAAGAGACTCCTCGCGACTATAATGAACGTGCCAAAAAGGCGGCCGATGAATTCGTGTTCACCCGGCGGAATTTCTTTATCATCGACAGGGGAAGGGACAATGATGAACGAAGTGCCGTGAAGATCGTAAACGGGAAATTCGTAGGCTACGGCTATTTTAATATAAATGATATGGGTTTCGGACTCGACGCTGTTCACGACTGCATCGAGGCCACAAAGGATAACCACGATATCCATGTTATCCTTAAGCAATACCTGAAGGGATACAAGTTCGAAAAGCTGATAGAATTCTAGAAATCCGTCGCGATTCCCGCGTACAATATGCTTAGACACCGGTTCCATGCATGAAATCATCTTAATCTAATTCATATATTTGTTATCATACTAACACTCCTGTTTTATGGCAGTATTTACACGCACAACCAGGAACCTCATAGTCAGGATTGAGGAATTCTTTGACAATATTGATCTCGGACTGCTGGTCTTCAGGGAAGGTGTGAAGGCCTTTCTGGACAAGGACATGGAAACCTTCGAGAGGCATATCAGCAAGATCGAGATCCTCGAAAGCAATGCAGACAAGCTTCAGAGGTCGATTGAAAACGAGATGATCACACATTCGATCCTCCCGCAGCACAGGAGCGAGGTGAGCTCACTAATTGACGTCCTTGATGAGATCATTGACACGATCAAAAGTTCGCTGATCGAGATCAGCATCGAAATGCCAGTCATCCCGCCTTCCCTGAACCATGGTATTGAGACGATAACGGAGGCATCTGTAAGTGCGGGACAGGAGCTGATCCCTGCAGCAAGGGCATATTTTGTCGCCCCGTACACGGTCAGAGAGAAGCTGTTGAAAGTATATTTCTTTGAAAGTGAGACCGACAAGCTGTCAAGGAGCATCAGGAAGACCATTTTCCAGGAAATGAATGACCTGGATCTTGCACAGAAATCTCATCTCAGGTATATTATTCACCATATTGAGAACATATCGGACACTGCCCAGAAAGCTGCGGACATCCTTTCCGGCATGGCTATAAAAATAATTATGTAAATGATCCTCCTTTTCCTTGTTAGCGGACTTTTTTTAGGATGGTCCCTTGGTTCGAACGATGCCGCCAATGTCTTCGGCTCGGCTGTCGGATCAAAGATGATCAGTTTCCGGAAGGCCGCAATCATTGCATCAGTATTCGTTATCCTCGGAGCGGTCCTCCAGGGAAAGGGAGCCTCTGCAACCCTCGATAAACTAGGTGCGGTGAACGCGATCGGCGGGGCTTTCACTGCTGCTCTTGCTGCAGCAGTCACCGTTCACCTCATGACCAAGCTTACCATTCCGGTCTCCACCACACAGGCAATAGTGGGGTCAATAATAGGGTGGAACCTTTTTACAGGAAATCCTACAGGAAGCAAAGCCCTGACCCAGATTGTCTCAACCTGGATATCCGGACCGATAGTGGGAGCTGCGATTGCAATCCTGCTGTATATTGCGTTGAAGGCAGTGAAGAAAAAATCCGGGATCCATCTTGTCAGGTTTGAGTCCTGGATCAGGACCAGTCTGATCATTGTCGGAGCATTCGGTGCATTCAGCCTGGGGGCGAACAATATCGCAAATGTTGTCGGTATCTTTATTCCGGCTTTTAACCTCGAGGGGCTCAATCTGGGGCTCTTCACCCTTTCGTCATCACAGCAGCTCTTCCTGCTGGGAGGGATAGCCATAGCCGCCGGGATACTGACAAATTCTGAAAACATGATGAATGTTGTCGGCAACCAGATTGTGGAGCTTTCATCAGAAGCCGCGCTTGTCGTGGTCTTCTCACAGGCAATTGTTTTGTTTATCTTTTCCTCTTCAGGTCTTTCTTCCATGATCACAGGGATCGGCCTCCCTCCCATTCCGATGGTACCCGTCTCGAGCACACAGGTAATGATCGGGAGCATAATCGGGATTGGGCTGTACAAAGGTGTTAGGAATATCAATTTCGGGATACTGGGTGAGATCGGCATAGGATGGGTAGCAACCCCTGTTCTTTCAGGCTTGCTGACCTTCTTTTCCCTGTTTTTCGTAAAGAACATCTTTGGAATAGATGTTGGCCATAAGCTGACAGATCTCCAGGAACCCGCGGCTGCAAATATGGCCGGGCAGATAACGGGCACCGGACTTTCGCACATTCTGAAGTACTTCCTGCTGAGCGTTCTCTTCGCCGGTATTGCAGCGATCATTTATTTCTATTTCCTCGAAAGAAAAAAGAAGAGGGAGTTCAGGAGATCGGAGGAAAGATTCTGGAGCAACCTGAAATAACGAGGAGATAATCTATAATCAATTAATGCAGGCTTTCTGCATAATGAAAAAGATCCATGGAAAAAAGCATGACAGACCTCCTCAGGGAGATCAGAAATGATCTTAAGGAGAATGCGGATGAGAAAACAAGGATATCGGGGGAAAGGTTTTTCAGGGAAGATGTACGGCTCTACGGCCTTAAATCGTCCGAAGTCTCGCGGATAAGCCAAAAGCACTTCACTTCCGTGAAAGGGGAAACTAAGGAATATGTTTTCCGGATCTGTGAAGAGCTTTGGCGCTCGGGCTATCTCGAGGAATCGTTTATCGCCTGCAACTGGTCATACAATATGTATAGGTATTTTGATCCTGACGACCTTATTCTTTTTGAAAGATGGATAATCAAGTATGTTACAAACTGGGCGTCCTGTGACACCTTCTGCAATCATACGGTAGGAACGCTTATCGAAATGTTCCCCGATGAGATCCCGACGATCATTCAATGGACGGTTCATCCGCAGCGGTGGATGAGAAGGGCATCGGCGGTATCCCTGATAGTTCCGGCAAAAAAAGGACTCTTCCTCAAAGAGGTATTTGAGATTGCCGGCAGCCTCCTGTCCGACAGGGATGATATGGTCATGAAGGGCTGCGGATGGATGCTGAAGGTCGCAAGCCAGGCCCATGAAAAGGAGGTTTTTGATTTTATCATGAAGAACAGGGGTATTATGCCCCGGACAACCCTGAGGTATGCCATTGAAAAGATGCCGCAACACTTAAAAGTTCAGGCCATGGCAAAATAATTTAGCACTCTTTTGTACTTTTGAGCCCGACCTAACAAACGGAAGCTATGCATAAAAAACTCTTCCCTCTGATCATTCTCGCAATCATTCCTGCCTTCGCGGTCGCGCAGGACCGGATAACGGGAAGGGACTTCGCCACAAGATCGGAGGTAATCGCCCAGAACGGGATGGCTGCGACCAGTCAGCCGCTTGCGACCCAGGTTGCCCTCGACATCCTGAAAAAGGGCGGCAGCGCAATTGATGCCGCAATAGCCGCCGACGCGGTACTCGGCGTCGTGGAACCTACAGGCTCTGGTGTCGGAGGTGACTTGTTTGCAATCATCTGGAGCGCCGATAAGGGAAAGCTGTACGGGTTGAACGCAAGCGGCAAGTCACCCAGATCGCTTAAGCTGGAGTACTTCAGGAACAATGGCTTGACGCGGATTCCGTCGTACGGTCCGCTTTCAGTTTCCGTGCCGGGCTGCGTCGATGGCTGGTTTGAAATGCACGACATGTTCGGGCGCCTTCCCATCCGCGACATTCTTCAGCCTGCGATCAACTATGCTCGGAATGGATTCCCCGTGAGCGAGGTGATAGCTTACTATCTTGCCAGTAATACACAGTCTCTGAAGGATTACCCCAATATAAAGGAGACCTACATGCCGGGCGGCAAAACACCTGCCAAGGGTGAAATATTCAGGAACCCTTTCCTGGCAAATACCCTTGAGAAAATTGCCAGGGGAGGCAGAAATGAATTCTACCAGGGCTCGATCGCAAAAACCATCGATGTCTTCATGAAATCGCAGGGAGGATTCCTGTCGTTTGACGATTTGGCGCGGTACCATTCGGAATGGGTTGAACCGGTAAGCTCATCCTACAGGGGTTATGATGTATGGGAACTGCCCCCGAACGGACAGGGGATTGCAACCCTACAGATCCTCAATATCCTTGAAGGATTTGATATTGCTTCCATGGGCTTCGGGTCGGCTGATTACATCCATATCTTCACGGAAGCAAAAAAGCTTGCATACGAGGACAGGGCAATATTTTATGCAGATCCGAGGTTCAGTTCTGTTCCGGTCTCACAACTGATTTCAAAAAAGTATGCTGCGGAACGGCGCAAGCTAATCAGCCAGGACAAGGCAGCAAAGATCTACGATCCGGGCAGGAATGAGCCACAGAACACTATTTACCTTACGGTGGCTGACAAATACGGGAACATGGTATCGCTGATCCAGAGCAACTACAGGGGAATGGGATCCGGCATGTGCCCTCCCGGACTCGGGTTTGTGCTGCAGGATCGCGGGGAGATGTTCACCCTTGAAGAGGGGCATGCAAATGTTTATGCCCCGGGGAAGAGGCCGTTCCACACTATCATCCCCGGATTTATCACCAGGAATGGGAAACCATGGGTCAGTTTCGGGGTGATGGGAGGCGATATGCAGCCTCAGGGCCAGGCGCAGATCGTGGTCAATCTCATCGATTTCAAAATGAATCTCCAGGAGGCGGGCGATGCCCCACGTATCCATCATATTGGATCATCCGAACCGACCGGGGAACAGATGACCGACGGCGGAACACTTCTCCTCGAGAGCGGCTTCAGGTGGGAAGTCATCCAGAAGCTGCTTGCGATGGGTTACAAGATACAATGGGACCTGGGTGGTTACGGGGGTTACCAGGCCATCATGTGGGATGACAGGAACAAGGTATGGTACGGAGCTTCCGAATCGCGTAAGGACGGTCAGGCTGCAGGATATTGAAATCAGGCTGCAGGCGGCAGGCGACAGGCGTCATTTTGGAGGCGTCAGGCTTCTGATTTTTGGCGTGAGAGATTGAGACCATTCATTGCCTGCTCTTTTATCTCGGGCAATTCCAGGACCTTTGTTGTCCCTCCCTTTTCGAGATTTATATCGTGCGGCTTGTTTGTCTTCCATGCACCGCAAGTGAAATCAGGAACATCGATCGACTGCGACCTGTTGGCGACAGACCATTCGCTCAGGGGAGCCACTGAACTCCATGCCGCCCCATCATAAACATTCTGATCGAGCGGCAGCCCGTTCCTCAGGCAATCCATCAGCCTCCAGTCCATAATGAAATCCATGCCGCCGTGGCCGCCTACCTTCTTTGCCATCTCCCCCACCCGCTTGAGGATCTCAGGTGAATGTTCAGCCCATATCTTCTTTGTTTCCTCATCACTCAGCCAATCCTCTCCGAGGGCAATGAGTTCATTGGGGTACTTCCGTGCCATGCCCTTTGTCCCTTTGACAAGGTGTATCCTCGAATAGGGCTGGGTCGATGAAACGTCGTGCTGAAGCATGATCGTTCTGCCAAGCGCGGTGCGGATGATGGTGGTATTCAGGTTCCCCCTGAAATTGCGCCCGGCGAAATCCTTGTAGAAGGGATCTGCGGCTGCAAGCTCATTGGCTTTGGAGCCCATGGTAAAATCGTTTGTCGAGACCGAGCTGAGATAGTCCATCCTGTCGCCCCTGTTGATATTCAGGAGCTGGCAGATTGGCCCCAGTCCATGTGTAGGGTAGAGATCCCCGTTACGGGAAGCATTCTCCTTAAGCCTCCACATATCCGTATATGCTCCGTCAACCGGCCGGTCGTCAAGCGGCTTCTTGAAGTTATAACCCATGAGGTTATGAATATATGCCCCTTCCCCGTGTATAATGTCGCCGAACATTCCCTGCCGGGCCATATTGAGGGTGAGAAGCTCGAAGAAATCGTAGCAGCAGTTTTCAAGCATCATACAATGCTTCTTTGTACTCTCCGAGGTCTCGACTAGCTGCCATGCTTCATCGACTGTCCTGGCGATCGGCACTTCGCTGATCGCATGTTTGCCGTTTTCCATGGCATAAAGGCAGATCGGAGTGTGCAGGATCCAGGGCGTGCATGTATAGATAAGATCGATATCGGGGAGTTCAACAAGCTTTTTCCAGGCATTTTCGTCCCCGAAAAATTCCAGGGCGGCCGGCCGTCCGATCGCCTGCAGGAATTTCTGGGAAGATTTGACGCTTACCTCTCTTTTATCGCAGAATGCTTTGATCTCAATCCCTTCAATGTACGAGAGCCTCTGAACGGCATCACTCCCCCTGTCACCAAGGCCGATGATCCCTATTCTGACAGTTGGCAGGGGGGGAGCTGCATATCCCGACATATTGAACTTCTGAGTATGTACAGTGCCGGCTGATGCGAGAATGCCATCAAGGTTGGAAATTTTATTTTTAGGTGTGCATCCAGGAAGAAATCCTCCGGCAAAAGAGCCAGCACCAGCAATTGTTGCGGCTTTAAGAAAATTACGGCGGTTAGTTTTCATGTGGGTTGGATATTGGATTTTAAATATTTTCAAGGTTATGCAAAATACTACAATTATTGAAAATCCCTGTACAAAAAACAGAGCGAATTTATCTGTTAAACCTGTTTGATTAGCTCACTTTTTATATTTTTACACCGGGAACTAACCTCTGAAATGATAACTGAAAACATATCGCTAAAAAAGTACAACACATTTGGCCTTAATGTCCGGGCCGACCGGATGGTATCGTTCAAAGGTGAGGAGAATGCGGCCAGGTTCTTCAGGCAGAACAGGGATCTTATGCAGAATTCACTGGTACTAGGAGGAGGCAGCAATATACTTTTCGTTCAGGATTTCCACGGGACGGTCATTCACCCGGTAATGGATGAAATTGCCCTTGAGGAGAAAAAAAGCGATTATGTAAGGATCTCAGCCGGGGCAGGGCTTGAATGGGACCGGCTGGTTGAAATGACTGTCAGCTATGGTTTCGGAGGACTCGAAAACCTCTCGCTCGTCCCCGGACTCGTAGGCGGGGCGCCCGTTCAGAATATAGGTGCATACGGCGCTGAGGTAAAGGACTGCATCGAAAAGGTAAGAGCTATCGATCTGAATGACGGAGAGGTCAGGGAGTTCACGAACAGCGAGTGCAGGTTCTCCTACAGGGACAGTATTTTCAAGCAGGATTTCAAGGGCAGGTTCCTGATCACAAAAGTTTTTTTCAGACTCTCGACGAAACCCAGGTTAAGCCTGGAATACGGTATGCTCAAAGAAGAGATTAGCAAATTCGGATCAAATTCCCTTGGCAATGTCAGGAAGGCAGTCATAAGCATCAGGCAGAGCAAGCTTCCAGATCCCGCTGTGACCGGGAACGCCGGCAGCTTTTTCAAGAATCCGTTTGTGGATGAGGCCGCGGTTAAAGAACTGAAGCTGAAATTCCCCAAGCTTCCGGTTTTCAGGGAACCATCAGGAACAATTAAGCTTGCAGCGGGATGGCTGATAGAACAATGCGGCTGGAAAGGCAAAAGGATCGGGGATGCCGGTGTTCATGAACGGCAGGCACTTGTCCTTATCAATCACGGGAACGCTTCAGGGAAAGAAATCTGGCTCCTTTCGGAAGAAATAAGGAAATCGGTTTACGATAAATTCGGCATCAACCTTGTCAGGGAGGTTGAGATAGTCGGCACTACCTGAATATCCTCCGCCGGTTCAGCTCACGCTGATACTCGCTGGCATACCGGTTATGCTCGCCAAGAGTCCTGGAGAAATTGTGATATCCGGAAAGATCAGCTTTTGCAACAAAAAACAGGTAATCATGTTTTTCAGCGTTCAGAACAGCGTCAATATCTTCAGCTGAAGGGCAATCGATCGGGCCCGGAGGCAATCCCTGGTATATGTATGTGTTATATGGCGAGTCAATGAGGAGATGCTTTTTTAGCACCCTGCTGATTGTGAAATTATTAACAGCAAACTTTACAGTCGGATCCGCCTGAAGCGGGATACCCCTCCTCAGCCTGTTGATATAAACACCGGCAATCCTTGGCTTCTCATCGGACCTGGTTGCTTCTTCCCTGACAATGGATGCCAGGACGGATACTTCTTTCCTGGTCAGTCCAAGCCCCTTTGCCTTTTCACTCCTTTCATCAGTCCAGAACTTCCTGTATTCCTTGAGCATCTTCCTGTAGAATCCGTCGGCACCTGTATTCCAGAAAAACTCATAGCTGTCAGGAATGAAGACCGAAATCACATCATCCCTGCTAAACCCGTCCTTCGAGTATCTGCCGGTGTCAGCCAGGAAGGCGATCAATTCTGAGGAATCTGCCTCTATCTGGCCGCCAACTCTGCCGGCAAGATCATAGAGCGTCCGGATATTGTTGAATGTAACTGTCACCGGGGACTGCCTTCCCCCCCTCAGAATGTTGATAAGCTGGTTGCAGCTTATCCCTTTCCTGACGACATACCTGCCCGGCCGGATCGCCTGCGGGTAATGCTTCCTCAGGGAGACCCATTCAAGAAGGTTGATGTTTCCGATGTCCAGGTGAGCGCTCAGAGAATCCTTTACCTGTAGCCATCTGGCACCATCAGGTATAAGGATCACCGCATCCCCGTTCCGCGGATAAATGCTCACCCCGAAAACACGCAGGTAAAACCACAAGCCGGCCAGGCACACAGAAAGCAATGCAACGGCGAGGAAATATACGGATCGTTTCTTTATCATGAGTATTATTGCAGGCTCTAAAATTAGGTATTATTTTTACCAGTAGGATTTTAAATGTTATATTATTAAAAACGAAAAAATGTCCGTTTCAGTCCTTTTAATTCTTGCAGCCATCGGGATTGTCACCGGCGCGGTCGCAGGAATGCTCGGTATAGGCGGGGCAATAATCATGATCCCGGCCCTCGTTTTCCTGATTGGCTTCAGCCAGCTCGACGCACAGGGCACCAGCCTGGCAGTAATGCTCCCACCCATTGGGATCATTGCGGCATATAATTATTACAAGGCGGGACACGTGAACCTGAAATTTGCATTGATCCTTGCTGCAGCCTTTCTGATCGGATCATATATCGGTTCAAAATTTGCCCTGACCCTGCCGCAGGGGTTACTTAAGAAGATATTTGCCGTTCTTCTTCTGCTGGTTGCTGCAAGGATGCTGTTAACAAAATAACAGTACCAGCGATAAAACCAGATGATCCTATGGGTTGAAGGTATTTACATTCAACCGCAAAGGATCATCCTTCTATGGCACCAGGGTAATCAAAGCACCCCTGATCCGTTTCCTGTTTCCGGCGGAAATCATTTCCGCTTTAACCCCAATTCCCTAGAAAACCAGGCCCACGCTCAGCAGGAATGCATTCGGCCTGTCGTCGAGCTTGATCTTCCCGTTCCCGGCTTCATCAATCTGGTTTTGGAACCCGGTCAGGCTTCCTTCGTATCTCAGGTCAAGGGTTATCCTCTTAAGGAAATCCACCCCTAATCCTGCCTGGTATCCGAAAGTCAGGTTATTGTACATTGACTTGAAATCGGGATTTGAGATAAGGTCTTTAGGCGAGTTGATAAGCAGTCTGGCAGAAGGCCCTGCATTGATTCTCAGCGGGCCAAGCCTGACGCCGAGCATAACCGGCAGATCGAGGCGGTTAAATTGTTGTTTAGTTTCAATTGACTGAAGAGGGTTCGAGAGATCTGTCACCCTGTATTCGTCAGTCCTTGATGTAAACAAAAGCTCAGGCTGCAGGTAAAAGCCCATCAGGCTGAACCTCACAAAAGCCCCAGCATGGAATCCGTAATTTGCATTTTTGATGGCTTCAACCGTGTAGCTGGTATTCCCTGATGTAAGGGTCTTCAGGTCCGCCATCTTCACGTTGGTTGTACTGACGCCGGCCTTAAGCCCGAATTTGATCTGTGAGAATGCAGGAACTGCAACCAAAATGACCAGGATAATTACAATAAGTCGTTTCATCATCTTCAATGTTTAGTTAGACAAGATAATCAGATCAGCAAACTGAATGGACTACATTCCTGTTTATAACGGACAGAATCGCTGAAATGTTTCAGTAGGCGCCTGATTTTGTTCCACGGATTAATTGAAACGACTGCAGTGATTGGTTATTTCTCCGAAAGCAGACCTGAGATAACGCCCTTCATTGCATCAAATTCCTTCCTGTCAAACAAACGGGTCACAAATGCGATTTCACCGGTTCTGTCAATTATGATATTCCTTGTGACGCCGGCCTCCTTTAAGGCATACAATCCGAAGATATCAGCCCCGGGATCCAGGGCAAGCGGATATGATATTCCCATGGTCTTTGCAAAATCATTAACCGTCTCTGAAGGTTCATCCCTGTCGATGCCAATAACCATCAAACCTTTTGACTTCCACGGCTGCCATATCTCCTTTTCGATGAATGGCATTTCCTTCCTGCATACGCTGCACCAGCTTGCAGTAAACTGGAGCATCACAACTTTTCCACGCAGTGCGGAAAGGCTGTACGACTTTCCTCCTGCTTCATTAACCGTAAATACCGGAGCCATGTCTCCGACCTTCACAAGATACCCCTCAGGATAGGTTTGGCGATCCTGGCTCCGCAGCTGTGGAGCTATTAAAAGAGCTATGACAATTAATATCGGTTTTATCTTCATCTTACGTTCCTTTAAAGGGAGCAAAGATAAGCGGTTGTGGAAACTGGTGAAGACTGGCGGATAAAAATTTTAAACGCCCGATGGTCATGCGGGAAGTGGTGCAGAGCCTTGATGCGGCTGTCCCTGCGGCTCTTCCTGTTAGTTAAAAAAAGTTAAGTCACCCGGCCGGCAGGATGATTTTAATATAAATAATTACCTTAGTCAACTATTCTGAATCTGTTAACCGAATCCGATGAAAAAGTTGGTCTTTATATTCATAGCCATAGTAATCCGGATAGCTGAAATGTCCGGGCAGCAACCGGCTGACCAGGGAATGAAGGCAATCACCCAGGATGTCCTGAAAGCACAGGAAGGGTTCCTTGCTTCCGACTGGACAGAGGGTAGGGAAACTGGCGAAAAGGGAGCAGCCATGGCATCCGACTATATTGCGAGCCTGCTTCAGCTGTACGGTATTAAGCCGGCAGGTGATTATCCTCAACCAAGAGGCTACAAGAATATCCAGAAGGGCAGCGAAAGGACCTATTTTCAGAATTTCCTGCTGCTTAAAATCACTCCGGGAGAAGGACAGATCCTCAGGCTGAAGTCCGTTGACGTAGGCGGCACAGAAACTTCGGGTTTCAGCTTCGGAATCGATTATTATGTGAGGCCGCTTGAAGCTGAGGTTGAAATTGAAGCACCAGTCGTATTTGCAGGTTATGGTTTCAGAAGCGATCAGTTGAAATACAACGATTTTGCCCGGCTCGACGTCAGGGGTAAGTTTGTCCTGAAGATTGCAGGGACCCCAGGCTTTGCACGCCAGGCACTCACACCTTCAGAAATCTCTGCATCAGCGGACGAAACCGAAAGGATGCTGAGGTCTGCGGGAGCCCTGGGCATTCTCGAATTCAACCCGGGTTCAGCAGTGGTGAGAAGCCAGTTCCAGAATGCTCCTTTCGACCTGTCGCCGGCAGAAAACAATCCTCGTTCGGGAAGGCCCTATGCCGATTATTCTATACCAGGGAAAACCATTCCTGACAGATTTCCCCGGATCATTATTTCTGCCAAAACTGCAAATGAGATACTTAAAAACTCGGGGTTCGATTCCGATGCCTACATCAAAAGGTCGGAGAACAACACACCAAATCCCCTACCTACGCTGAAGGGGAAATTCATCTATTTCAGGTCAGATGTGAAAACTGAAACGGTAAGGGCAAGGAACGTTCTTGGGATGATCGAGGGGACCAATCCCGGACAGGTGATCGTTCTCGGCGCGCATTACGATCACCTCGGTATGGCCAACGGCTATATCTGGAACGGGGCTGATGACAATGCATCGGGGACAGTGGCAGTGCTTACACTGGCAAAAGCCTTCATGGAAACAGGCATCAGGCCGGCAAAAACAATAGTGTTTGCGCTCTGGGCCGCCGAGGAGGAAGGACTTCTCGGATCGAGGTATTATGTCGACAATCTGGCATATCCGTTAAAGGACCTCAGGCTGAATGTCAATTTCGATATGATCTCGAGGTACATCTCTGACGATGACCCGAAAAAAGTGATAATGACATATACTGAGTCGTGCCCTGAATTCAGGACCATAACAGAAGGCAACCTCACCAGGTACGGCATCGACCTTAATGTCGATTATCAGCCTTCAAAGGATCCTCCGGGGGGAAGCGATCACAGGTCGTTCGTTGCGGCAGGGGTGCCTGTCATGAGGTTCAAGCCCGGCCACCGCGAACAATACCATACACCCTCTGATGAGGTCAGTACGCTCAACTGGGATATTATGGAAAAGATCGTAAAGATATCATACGCAAATGTATATGACCTGGTAAACGGAAGCTGGTAGATCCATTTGTGACGGCTTTTAATCCTCCACTGAAACCGATACTCAAATTAACATAAGTGTAACTTAAAAATGGTACATAATATGAAAATCAAATTCTTTATCATCCAGGCCTGCATATTGATTGCAGCATTTTCCAATCTGATGGGGCAGGCCGACAAATCGAAAGCCAAGCTTCACATAATTATTATCGGGGCGCATCCGGATGATCCCGACAAGGTTGGCGGGACAGCCTATAAATGGGCACAGATGGGCTGTGATGTTGAGATGGTGTCACTTACCAATGGGGATGCAGGGCACCAGTCGCTCGATCCCGTAACACTGGCCAAGGTCAGGAGGGAAGAGGCAAGGAGGGCTGGCGAAGTGATCGGAGTCAAATACATTACCCTCGACAATCATGACGGGACACTAATGCCCACTTACGAGAACAGGCTGCAGGTGATCAAGCTCATCAGGGAACAAAAGGCAGACATAGTTATTTTCCCGCGTCCATATGACTATCACCCGGATCACAGGTATACAGGAACCCTTGTGCTCGATGCAGCGTATATGGTTACTGTACCTAAGATCCTGCCGGAGGTGCCGTTCCTTGAAAAGAACCCGATGTTCCTCTACATGAGCGACGGGTTCATTCATCCCGAGCCATTCAAGGCGGATGTAGTCGTATCAATTGACGATGTCATTGAAAAGAAGCTGGATATGTATCATGAGCATAAATCGCAGATGTACGAATGGTTGCCATTCAATGCAGGGATACTCGACCAGGTACCCAAGACCGATGCAGAAAGAAGAGCCTGGCTGGCCAAATCGAGGGTTGAAAGACCAAATGCAAATGAGTACCGTTCCAAGCTGATCGAACTCTACGGCAAAGAAAAGGGATCCAAGGTGAAGTATTGCGAAGCCTTCCAGGATTCCGGTTACGGAACCCCGCTGACAAAGGAGAATCTCAAGAAGTATTTCCCCTTTTATTGATAATCAATATACCGGCTGTTCTGCTTCAGTTCGATAAAATCGTTTCCTGTTTCCCTGTACCCATACTCGAAACAGTAATGATCCTTCTGCCCGCCCGATGATTCGATCACGTGGGTAAAAAAGCTGAAGTTATAGCCGAGGGCGAACAGGGCATCCTTATGGACTGTCAGCTTTCCCTCTTCATAAAGATCAGCCAGTATCCTCCTGTTTTTCCTGAGTAAACCGTGAACATTCCTGATGAAGTTGTTTGATTCACGGTTTATTCTGTTGTTATAGCTGTTCCTGCACTGGTCAGAGCAGAATTTCTTATCGGTGCGGCCGCGGATTGTGGCGCCGCAATCGAGACATATCCTTTCCACAGCACAATTGTTTTGATAAAAATAGGAAAAGCCGGTGCCAAAACGATTGTAAACGATATTAAATATTTTAGAATCATATATAAATAATTTTTAACCGGGTCGGCCGGTAATCATGTTTTAAGTTTGCTGAAAGATCAATTGAATTGTTGAACAAAATCATTTAAAGCATGAGCTCACTCAGAAACAGGGTAAACCTGATCGGAAATCTCGGCCAGAATCCGGAAATGAAAAGTCTGGACAGCGGCAAAAAAGTAACGCATTTCACCCTCGCCACTACCGAGGAATTTAAAAATGCCGAAGGCCAGAAGGTCAAGGAGACCACCTGGCACAACATTGTGGCATGGAACGGACTTGCTGATCTTGCCAGCAGGTATCTTAAGAAGGGAGGACAGGTTGCTGTCGAAGGAAGGATCGCTTACAGGAACTACGAGGACAAGAATGGTGTGGCAAAGTCCGTAACGGAGATTGTCATCCATGATGTGCTGTTTCTCAATCAACAGAAGGAGCAGGCCAAAGTGGAATCGTTGTCCTGATCGTCCTTGCCCCCGCTGCGATCGTGTTCAGGAGACCGGCCGGCAAATGACCGGTCTCTGCTTTTTCCAATGCGATGCCAGGAGGATTATCGGGACAGGGGCTTTCAAGAAAATTTGGATGCCAGCGGATGGATACCGGCAATAATTATATTTTTGCACACACCCGGAACTTACCTAAGCCGGCATTGACAAATGAAAAAGATCGTTTTTGCCTCTGCACTTGCAATTTTGATTTGCAGTGAAGGCTTTTGCCAGAAATCTGGGATAACCGGCAAACCGATTGCAGAGATATTCACCGATTTCCATGTCAACCTCAAAGATACCGTTAACAAGACCGGTTTTGAAGTCAACAGGGCCTATTTTGGATATAAATTCCTCCCCGACAGCCACTTTGCCGGAACGATAATTGTAAATATCGGGAATCCCGAGGATCTTGCTGAGGGATCCACTCCAAGAAGGTATGCATACTTCAGGGAAGCATCAATTTCGTATACGGATGACAAGCTTACGGTATATCTTGGCATCACCAGCACAAGGCTGTTCGATTTTCAGCAGAAGTTCTAAGGTAAAAGGTATATTGCCAACACCTAACAATCAATAAACGGATACGGATATGTGGCTGACCTGGGTGCAGTGGCCGATTACAGGTTCAGCGATATCGTGAAGGCAGGCATTTCACTGATGAATGGCGAGGGATATTCCGACCTGCAGCTTGACAACAGCCTCAAAACTTCCCTCGGGTTTACCATTACTCCTCCCGGAGGAATTGCCGTTAGAATCTACTCAGACATAATCCGGGTGTATGGCGTGTGGCAGAATACAATCATCCTGTTTGCGGGGATCAGAAGGGAGGCAGAGTTCATAGGTGCGGAGTTCACACGAAAGACAAACCTTGATCTCATCAGCGGTCATAATGCCTACGGGTTTTCAGCGACGGGAGGTGTCAGCCTGACCAAATCGCTCGAATTGTTCACCAGATTTGACTATTCAACTTCATCAACAGAACCAGGCATGCTGAACCCCAGGAACTATGTTCGTGACTGGAAATTCCTGGTTGCCGGATTGCAGAAAACATTCAGCGAGAAGATCAAACTGGCAATCGATTTCCAGGGGGATTATCCATACAGCACTGCTTCCCCGGAATCACGGCTGATCTTTCTTAATGCCCTGTTCAGTTTCTGAGATTCAGGTCATCCGGCAGGATGCCTCATTCGAAACTGGCATCCTTCCCCGCCCTGAGAGCTTTCAGATTTGCATCGACTATTCCGGGACCTTTTTTCCCGAACAATTGACGGACAGCATCCTCAAGATCTTCGAACAAGATGTCGATAAAAGGTGAAGCTGCTCCAAGGACAACCATATTGCCTGACCGGATTGACCCGGTATCCCTTGCAATTGAATCGGCATCGATTATCCTGTGATTCTTCACCTTCCTGACTTCTTCAAGAACTTCTTCCACGGGAGGGTAATCCTCGATATTAATAAACGGGGTGGAATTTGTGACAAGCCAGCCTTTACCGGAAAGCCAGGGCAGGTAACGAAGTGATTCCATAGGCTCGACGGAGATTATCAGATCGGCAGCTCCGTACGGTATCAGGTCGGAAGCCACAGGCTTGTCCGAGATCCTCAGGTGCGACTGCACATCCCCTCCCCTCTGGCTCATGCCATGAACCTCAGCCTGCTTCAGGAAGAGTCCTTTCCTGACCGCTGCCAGACCAATAATTGCCGCTATGGAGAGGATTCCCTGGCCACCGACTCCTGACAAAACAATATCATTTTTCATCCTGGTGATTATTCACTTTTATTATCTGCAGTTTCTTCTTTCCGCCGCCGCGAGGCCGTTTGAATGCATTCTCTGGAGGATACGATAACCGAGACACCCCGGAATCCAAACTCCTCTTTCATAATCTCAACATTCTGTTCGTGGTTCCTGCGCAACGGTGTTATGGTCCGGATATGCCCCGGATCGACACCGAGCCCTTCACAGATTTTTTCAATCCTCCCGGTAGCCTGTGATTTCTGACCCCCGGTCATGCCAGTGGTAAAATTATCAGAGACTATAATGGTAATCGGGGAGTTTTTGGAAACGGCATCCAGCAGTCCTGTCATTCCAGAATGTGTAAATGTTGAATCGCCGATGACTGCCACCGAGGGGAAAAGGCCCGCATCGGCAGCGCCTATAGCCATGGTTACCGACGCACCCATATCGACGCATGAATTTATGATGCTGTAGGGCGGAAGTGCCGCAAGCGTGTAGCATCCAATGTCTGAAAAGACTCCTTCGGAATTGAATGGCCTGAGCGCGTCGATGACTGCATTGAAGGTATCCGAGTGGCCGCATCCCTTGCAGAATGAGGGTGGCCGCTGCCTTACGATTCCGGGTACCGGAAGCGTTTCAGGCACTTCAGCACCCAATGCTTTGGCCACCAACGAAGGATTGAGCTCACCGTCTCGGGGCACAGCCCCATCGAGCCGGCCCATAACCCTGGGCCCCTCATCAAGCACTCCCCTTATCATTTCCTCGATCACAGGATAGCCTTCTTCGAGGACAAGTATCTCTTCGCATCTCCCGGTAATGTCCTTTATGAGATCTTTGGGGAAAGGATATGAGGATATTTTAAGTACAGGAAATCCTGGTATCCTGTCCCTGAAGTTCTCCATCAGGTAATTGTATGCAATGCCGCTGGCAATAACGCCAGTTTTCCTGTCAGCGCCGTCAGTAAAGGTATTATACCTGGAAAGACGGATATCGTATTTAAGCTTTTCGTGTGTTGAAAGAAGCTCCCTGTATTTCCTCCTGGCTATTGCCGGCAAAAGGACGAACTGGCGCAGGTCCACGGGAAGCCTTATCGGGTTCTCCGGCTCCGGCTCCCTTCTTACAACTCCCGCCCTTGAATGGGCAAGACGTGTGGTGATCCTTAAAAGTACCGGAATCCGGTATTTTTCGGAAAGCTCGAAGGCATCAAACACCATATCGTAAGCTTCCTGCTGATCAGATGGTTCAAAGATGGGAACAAGGGCAAACCTGCCGTAAAACCTTGAGTCCTGCTCATTCTGGGACGAGTGCATCGACGGGTCATCGGCTGAGACGACGATAAGCCCGCCATTGACTCCGGTAACCGCCGAGTTTATAAACGGATCGGCTGCAACATTCAATCCCACATGCTTCATTGCCACCATTGCCCGTTTGCCTGCATACGACATTCCAAGCGCTGCTTCCATGGCAGTCTTTTCGTTCGAAGACCATTCCCTGTGAATATTCCTTGCTTTGGATTCGGGTGCGGCCTGGATACACTCCATGATCTCGGTCGAAGGGGTCCCCGGATAAGCGTACATGCCGCTTAATCCGGCATCAACGGCACCCAGCGCTATCGCCTCATCACCCAGCAAAAGCTGTTTTTGCATATTATTTGTTTAAGTAATATTTGATTCAAACAGGGTATAAAAATACCTGTTAAACTTAACATTTGAAATAGATTAAAAATTAAATAAAAGTTTTAGTGTTAACGGCAATAATGCTTACTTTGCATGTTTCCGAAATTTTAAACGATCAGAAGTGCCGAAAAAAATTGCGAATATCCTCATTTTAACAGCTCTCTTCTCTGGGGCTTTAGAGGGTCAGGCGCTGAGCCAGGAGAAGTTCTTTCAGGTTAGCGGGATAATAACCGATGAAGACAACAGGGCACTGACCAATGTCGGGGTAGTCTCGATGAAACTCAAGAGAGGCGCATTAAGTGAGGGCACTGGGATTTATTCCATAATCAGCACCCCTGGTGATACAATATTATTCAAAGCTCTCGGTTTTAAGAAAAAGTTCGTTATCCTTCCGAGGGTTTATGAGGATAAACGTTTCAACCTGGATGTCGTACTTCATCCCGACACCATACCGATTGAGAATGTCGTCATTATCCCATGGAAGACTTACAGCGAATTTATCAAGGATATGACAAAAGAGACTCCTGTCCCGCCTGAAATTGAGAATATGAACAGGAATATAGAATCTGTTTCGGCAGCTGTTTCGAACAGTGTCGGTGTTCAGATTTCACCCGAGGCCGGGTACAGGTATGCGATGAATGAGAATTTTGACCTGAAGGCTGTTGGTCACCAGTATCCGGCAAATAATCTTCTTAATCCTTTCGCATGGGCAAAATTCATTAACGGGGTTAAGCATGGCCTTTTCAAGAACCAGCACTTTGATAAACCACCGAAATCAAAAATCAAGGTGCGAAACAAGAAGAAGAAGGAGCGTGAAAAGATATAACGGCAAAATAGTAGCAATCCTCGGTACAGTAATAATTCACCTTGCAGCAGGTATAGTTTTCATGTCGTTCAAGCTCTATTCATTGAAAACAAAGGAGGTCCAGCTGCAGAAATTTGAGATTGAGTTTGCTGCAGTTGAAGAGGAAAAGATGAAGCAGAAACCTCCCGAACCGCCTCCCACCTCAGTTGAGAACGTGCTTCATGATGACAGGGAGATGCTGAATATTGCCAGGAATCTCGCAAGCAAGAGCGATGTAAAGATCGATCCCAAGGATTATATTAACCAGGTAAAGAATGAGCTCATCAAGAGCGGAAAGCTCAGCACGGATAACTATATAGATAATCCGAACCGTCCTGGCCAGAGTACGGAAGATGAGGAACTCGCTGTCAGGGAGAAGGCAGATGACAAGCAGAAGAAGGAAGATAAGCAGCAGGAATCGACAAAGATGGCTGCCAATTACAAAGGCCCTACAAGGATCTATTATGATCTTGAAGGCCGGACCCATACCTATCTTCCTATCCCTATCTATAAATGCGAAGGTTCGGGGAAAGTGGTCCTCCTTATCCAGGTCAACCAGAGAGGAGAAGTGGAAAACGCAGGAATAGTCGAATCGGAAAGCACCACACGCGACGAGTGCCTGATCGAGACAGCCCTCCAGACTGCCCTCATCTCAAGGTTTGATGCCAATGAAAAGGCTCCGAAGATCCAAAAGGGCACTCTTACTTACCTCTTCGTCGCTCAATAATCAGAATAACTTTCCCGAGGAATTGCCGTCCGTTTCCCAGTTGAACGGCCTGATCACTTCCGGGGTATTCCTGTCAGCCGATTTGTTATTGACTAAGCTGCTTATTGTGTAAGCTTTAAGCAAAGCGGAGTCACAGGGCTTTATCAGTGAAGATGCTTCCCCGGGAGCGGTTCCGGGGTCAGTCCATATCTTTTCACCTTCCCGGTCAAGTATAACTGGCATTCGCTTCTTTGAGTTGTGAATAACTGCCATAAGGTCATTTGCGTCTGTCGTGACAATTGAAAATGTGTCAAAAACCTCGCCGGTTACTGATTCGACCCAGTTTTCATACAGGCCGGCAATAGAGAAAATCTCATCCCGGGCATGATAAATGTACCAGGGGACCTTCCTGTCTTCACGATGCTGCCATTCATAGAAACCCTTTACCGGGATTAGACACCGCCTCGAGCGGAATGCTCCCGAGAAGGATGGCTTTGAGCTTATCGTCTCCCCTCTTGCATTGAAAGTTTTTAGACGTATTTCTTCGGCATCTGCCATGCTTCGTGTCCAGGCGGGTATCAGGCCCCATTTGAGCAGGCGGATCCTGCCTGGCGATCCGGAGCAGATGGCAGGGATATCGGGAAGGCTGAACGCATGATAGTAATAACTGGGGTGATATTTGTTATAATCCGGAAATGATACCCCATACCTGTTCTCCAGTTCATCTTTTACAAGATTCACATTGACGGAAAAACACATGTTTCCTCAGTTTATTCCTGATAATTCAATCTTCAGAGGCAGTGGCAGCGAATTTTCGAAAAGGTCATAATCCGGCCACTCCGAGATCTGTGAAATGAACCTGGTCATCATCCTGTCTACGTATGAGTGAATTTCCGGGCCGTTCCAGGTGCTTGAATTCAGCAGGACCACCCAGGAAATTCCGTCAGGCTGACGCTTCATCATTCCTTCCGTTCCGGAGAAGGAACCGGTTCTAATCCAGGTTCCGTCGTCAGTGGCAGCTTTCCAGCCAACAGGTGCATAGTTATTGTTCAGGTCGGTCATAAACCTTATGCTCTCGTCGCTAAGCAGATCTGTTCTGGTACTAAACCCGTCAATTGCAAGAAGAAGCCGCATAAGGTCCGGGGTAGTGGCGAGCCATGAACCAGCTGCTCCCAGGGCTTCGATGTCATTCCCTCCGTAAGTGGTGGGAACCATTTCGCCATTACCGTAAATTGAGGGTTTCAGAGGCATCCCGGCAGGTTCGTAATATGTCACCTCGAAAGGAGCTTTTTCACTGACCAGGTTTTTCGCGGGCATCATATCATAAATCCCGAGAGGCTCAAATATCTCTTTCCTGCAGTATTCATTATATGGCATCCCTGACACCTTTTCAATTACCAGTCCAAGAATGCTGTATCCAAGATTTGAATATGCCCGTCCTGTCCCGGGCGTGTAATGGAGCCGCTTGCTGAGTGCAAACCTCACAATAGTCTTTAAATCTATGGGAGGCATCACGTTCATCTGGCGGGCTATCACAAGCGGCATAAACATCTGATCACCCCATCTCTGGGTCCACCCCCCCTCATGGCTCAGCAAGTGAGCAACTGTTATATTGAAAACCCGTTTGTCCCTTGGATGGCAGAATGCAGTGTCGTTCAGGATCCCGGCCGGTCCGAACACTTTATCATCGAGTGACAGCTTTCCCTCTTCCTTAAGCTTCATGACCGCTACGGCAGTAACAAGCTTTGAAATGCTGGCAATACGGAATTTATTGAAAGGCTGAGTGACTTCCCTGCGTGCGGTATCTGAAAATCCGAATCCTTTTGCATAAACCAGCCGTCCTTCCCTGGCGATGGCAACCGAGGCACCCTCAATGGTCCACCGGTGCATGAATGTCCTGATTGCATCCTCTCCCCTTTCAAATCCCGGACCGGAAGAAAATGAATTTGTCAACCTGAGATTTGCCAGAAGAAGCTTATCGGATATATTGAGCGGGTTTTCACTTGCCCCCGGATCGTAGGTTATGGCAATAACCATAAGGAATGTCAGCAATATCTTACGACCTGCGTTCAATAATTCAGAATTTTTCACTGACAAAAATAAAAAGTTTTCATTTATTGCCATTGCCCTGCAATCATAAATGTATAACGCTTCAGAAAAAAACAGTGTTGCAAATTTCTTTAATTTTTATATTTATACCGTTATTTGGCAGCCCGGAAGAACCAACATTGCAAACATGTTATCAACAAGAACTGTAATCTACTGCATTTTAGTATTTTCCACTTCATTTTTCCCACTGGAAGCTCTGTTGGCACAGGATGACGGCGAATCCATAGACACTTCCCAGTACATTCATGAGGATACCCAGAACGCCAGGAATTATAATTTACTCCTTGCAGCTGTAGATGGTTACGACAAGATAATAGAGGTGCTTGTCGTTCAGGGAGCGGATATAAATACAACTTCAATAGAAGGTGTCACCCCTCTTATGTATGCCGTCATTAACAACCACCCGCACACCGTAGAAACAATCCTGTCGCACAATCCGGATATCAACAAGATGACGTATCGTTATGAGACACCGCTGATGATCTCGGTGAAAAACCAAAACGCTGACATGGCTGAGCTGCTTATCCGAAACGGTGCCGATATTGACCGCAGTGACGGGAATGGAGCAACACCGCTTCATTTTGCAGCACTTTACGGGAATTTTACTGTAGCGGACCTGCTGCTTTATTACGAAGCGGACTGCAACCGAAAATCGGCCGACGGCACCACTGCACTTATGGTTGCGGTATGGGCCGGCAATGCCGAAATTGCAGACCTCCTGATCCAGAACGGGGCCAACCCTGAGGCAAGAGACAATGACGGATTCACACCCTTCCTTATAGCTGCCCAGAACGGCGATACACTTTTGATGAGCATGCTTCTCAGAAGTGGGGTCGATCTTTACGAAAGGAACGTGAAGAATTTCAATGCCCTCGACCTGGCAATCGCGGGTGATAAAACTGATGCCGTGGCATTTCTTCTTGAAAAAGGAGATCAATGGAGCACTACCCGGCAAGAGGGACTTAATCCGTACAGGATCGCATATGATTTCAACAGGAAGGATATGGTGAGGATGATGGAGCGTAAAAATGTTCCGGGGAAAACCGGTAACAGAATCAACGAAATCGAAATCTCTATCAACAGCAAATTCAATTTGAATGATATCTATTCGGGGGTAAGGGTCAAGCTGAAAGAATCGATCCTGAACGGCGGCATAGTTGCCGGATTTGATCTGAAGCTCTGGTATACAAGGGTGCTGATGCAAACCCCTGAAGACGTTTACTTCCAGTACTACAATAAAAATTCGGTCCTGTATGCCGGGATATTTAAGGAGTACCAGGTTTTTGAGAGTTCTTCAGGATTAAGGCTTTCTGTTTCCGGCTCCGTTTCGGCAGCCTGGATGACGGGAAATATTTTCAAGGGTACCGATCTGAAAATTAAGAACCAGCTGAAGCTTATACCATCAGCAGAATTCACAATCCGGAAGGAAAGCATTTCTTTCTTTACCGGAGTGGATTATATGAAAACAAAATTCTATAAGCTAGGTTCCCTATGGGGCAGGGCTGGCTTTTCAATCAGTTTATTTGCCGACAGGATCACCTCCCCCCGGAAAGTTATCAAATGGCATTAACCGATGAAGAAAGTAATGATCATGTTTATTTTTGTTATCCTCGTAGTATTACTATCGTGCGAGGAAAAAGGATGGTTTGTAAAATGCGAAGATTGCCTTCCGGATGAACCGAAATCCGCGAACCTGAATATCAAGCTTTCGCAGCCACAGGTGCCTATTCTGGTAAAGATCTACGAAGGAAAACTGGAGGACAGTGTTTTATATCATTCTGACCTGACGACATGGAGCGATTACACGATCGATGTTCCTCTCAATAAGAAATATGCTGTGACAGCCACTTACATAATCGGGGACAAGAAATACGTAGCCGTCTCGTCGGCAGATCCACGTGTTAAATACGCGGAGGATCAGTGCGATGAACCATGTTATTATGTTTATGGCACTGATGTTAACCTGAGGATCAAATACACCGGTAAAGGGGAATAATACAAACCGGAGCATTCAGGCTTTTGGCTCGTACCGGAAAAGGGGCACACCAGCTTCAGCTTTTGACCTTATATCGTTAATCTCAGAATCTGAAAGAGGTTTTAAGTCTTCTCTGAGATCAAGTGCAGTTTTAAACAATGAAGCCTCCCCTGGGGGTATGCAAGCCGTTACGGGGTGAGACAATGTGAACCTGAGTCCGGTTCTGATGTCTTCCCTTGAAGTCAGGGGCTCATACCAGCATTTTGAATACTTCGATCTGTCGGCCCCTTCCGGCCACGGCCCCATGGCCATTGCCTTCAGCGCCAGTATACCCATGTTCTTCTCTTTTGCCTTTACCATGACCTGCGGACCAAAATTTCCGGCATACCATACGGTGTAATTAAAGGGGAATAGGATCGTATCAAAGTCAAAACGGTCCATCATTGCCAGCGCCGCCTCGACAGAATGGGCAGAGAATCCGATGTACCTGATCTTACCTTCCTTTCTGGCCTCAATAAATGTTTCATTGGCACCGCCCGGCCCGAGAATCGCATCCACATCGTCCAGTGATGTCACAGCATGATGCTGATAAAGATCAAAATGACCAGTCCGAAGATGTGCAAGGGATTGTTCGAGCTCCGCCCTTGCTTCATCTTTCATTCGCTTGCCGGTCTTGCAGGCGAGAAATACATTCTTTCTGAAGGGTTCAAGAGCAGGTCCGAGCTTAATTTCAGCATCACCGTATGAAGGTGCGACATCAAAATAGTTCACACCCGCATCAATGGCAAGCCTGACCAGGGAAGCAGATTCTTCCGGGCTTGCATCCTTTACGACAATCCCGCCAAATCCGATCATCGAAAGCATTTCACCCGTCTTTCCGAGCGATCTTTTCTCAAGCTTTCCCGGTTGTTCAAGCCGGACAAGGGATGAAAGATCAGGCGGGAATATCCCCATAACCGGGGCAACCATAGTCGCTGTTCTGATAAAATCACGGCGTTTCATAGGTCTCCAAGATTGATTTATAATTTAGACAAAATAAGTACTGAATTGTTGCCTTATCTGCAAATGCCCGCCGATCCGCAAGGGTAATTCCGCAGGTACTACTGCCGGGATAACGGACTCATGCCCCGGCCTTCCCGGTAATTGATCTCAAGCTGATAACAGGGTCTGAAATGAAAGAGATCTCCTCTCCCCGGTAATAGACCCTTTCAAGGAACAACCCGCTTGGTGGTGCGGTGAGGCTGGCAGGGATATCCGATTTGTGCTTCAGGAATTTCCCGATATCGTCAGGATGAAGCTTGCCGCGTCCTGCTTCAGCAATTACTCCTGTCATTCTGCGGACCTGCTTCCAGAGAAAGTGTGAACCGATTACATGAAAAACTATAAGGTCGCCAAATTCGCTTACGACCGAATGTTTTATTTCTGTCCTTGTCGAGCCCTGTTCCTGGTCCGGGTCGGTAAATGAGCGGAAATCATTCAGTCCCCTGAAGTTGGCGGCAGCGATGTTCATAAGGCCAATATCGAGTTTGTCCTTTATCCACCAGACATATTTTTTTCCAAAAGCGGTCCTTCTCCGGCTAATCTGGTAAATATAGCTCCTGGCTGTTGCATTGTAGCGTGCATGGAAATCCGGATCCGTGTGCTCGACATTGAGGATGCAGATATCCGGAGGCAGCCTGTCGTTGATGCCATATTTTATCTTAACCGGCTGCAGGTCGGATGAGACATCCAGATGGGCCACCTGTCCTATTGCATGGACTCCTGCGTCGGTACGTCCTGCACCGTAGAGATCGAGCTGGCCGCCGGTAAAAAGGTCACGGCAGGCATCTATTATTTCACCCTGCACCGACCTGATGCCTTTCTGCAATTGCCACCCTGAGTACCGGGTTCCGTCGTATTCTATTGTAAGCTTGTACCTTGACATATAGCTGATAGTTAATATCCTGCAAAGGTAGCAGAATTGTCCGCACGATCGTGAGGTAATTGTGTATAGGGGCAAATACCTCTAGGGGCAAATATCCCTAGGGGCAAATATCCCTAGGGGCAAATATCCCTAGGGGCAAATATCCCTAGGGGCAAAT
>JGI20215J15232_1000027_pt1 | contig 58276 bp, 46 predicted proteins | sample WetSurMetagenome_2_FD_15232 | JGI IMG/M metagenome (IMG submission 15232) | reverse complement strand
ATGGGGAAAGAGCACTGGATTGAAGCAAATAAGGACTTTTCCGACAGCTGGAAAATGACGATCGAAGATGCCGCTGTCCTGGAGCAGAAATATGTTGTCAGCCCATGGATGGACGATTCCATGAGACAGACATATGATGATTTCATGCATTACATGGAAATCTTCAACAAATGCGGACTGCTGTGCCAAAAGAAGGGAATGAAATTCGGTTATCACAATCATGATTTTGAATTCAGCCAGAAGCTGAATAACCAGAAACTTTTTGATATCATGATGAAAGCTATAGATCCCAAGCTGGTTGTTGTACAGCTCGATATCGGAAACCTTTACAACGGCGGTGCTATTGCTCTCGATGTCGTGAACCAGTATCCGGGAAGGTTCGAGCTTCTGCATGTTAAGGATGAGATTGCAGCCAAGGCCGGGCCTGAGAAGTTTGAGAGCTGCGTTCTTGGTGAAGGGATCGTGAACTGCAAGCAGGTTGTTGACCTGGCAACAAAGACCGGTGGAGCGAAGGTATATATCATCGAACAGGAATCATACCAGGGTAAGACTCCCCTGGAGAGCGTCAAGGCTGATCTGGCAGTAATGAAGAAGTGGGGATATTGATATTATCTCAGCCTATCTCCTGAGGTTGAAGCGGAGAATCGTGGCATGCCCGCTTCCGCCCTCATTTGAAACAAGCATATCACCGTTCTGAAGGAATAAGATGCCTTCGGGCTGATTGAACAAGGCAGGATCGAGGATAACGAAATCCCTGATCCTGCCCTCTTTATTAAAGACCCCAAGGGTATGGTCCACCGCTGAAAGAATATATATATCTCCGGTCAGCGGACTGATCGCAATATCGGAAGGGTGAAACCTGAGGATATCCTCCCCGTCATGCTTCCCTTTTTTTGGTTCAGTGGCGAAATGCATATCATGCTTTTCTGCAAGGCTGATGATGTCCTGCAGGTCAAATCGATAGACGGGCTTGTCAGAGAGTTTGAGGGTCTTCAGGTCAAACCCGAACAGTACCCTTTTACGGCCATGTGCCGAACCTTTCCCGGTGTATTCCTTGCAGGTCATAAGAAGCCTCCTGCCATGGCTGTCGTAACATAACCCCTCATTATCGCACGGCGTGATCCCCGTAGGGATAATGGTTACTTTCGGGGCATCGGGAGCGTTTCCTGATATTTCAAAGATGAAGCCGTCGCTTCTGAGTACATAGATAGTATCATTCACGTTCGCTATTCCTTCAAAGTCGCCGCGGCTCCAGAATTGTATCTTCCCTGCGATCTCCTTCCTGCTGAAGTCATAGGTGAAAAGGATCCCGTCCTCATCCTCGATGCAAGCCAGGGTGGAAGGGGCGGTAAGGGTAATTCCCGAAATTTCGTTGAGTGATTTGGGCAGCACTATCCTCTCATCAGGCGACTTAAGATCATACCCTTTTACTGTACCTTTCTGATGGTCCCCGATCCCGCAAGCTGAGGAGCCTGTCAGAAGAACATTGATCATCAGTATCTGAATCACTTTCATACGGGGAAATATTGATCCAGCTGCAAGATACAGGATATTTCGGGTCAGGAGATATTGTCCTTGTAATAGATGTCGAGTATTGCCAGCTCACGCTTATAGTCGATATTGACAATGCTTACCCTGATTATGTCCCTTCCCGTTTTGGATGAAATGTCCTTCAGGAGCTTGTTTTTACAGGCAGGCTTCAGGAGCTCGATATTGTCATAGATTATCGAATACTTGCTGAACATGTTTCTCTTGAGGTACTCCTCAAGGATAAGCACTGCTGCCAGGATAACCGTGTTCATGATCATTACACCCCAGAGGGTCAGTTCAGGAAGGCTGAGGGCATTGATCACGGATATTCCGATCGTGGCAAAGATATATGCCATATCCTTTATGTTGAAATTGCGGGTCCTGAATCTCAGGATGGAGAATATCGCAAATAGTCCAAATCCAATTCCGAGCTCTATCTTTATGATCTTCATTATTGTACATATGAAGAAGACCACTATCCCTATCAGGAAAAAGGTGAAAAGGAAGTTTTCTTTTTTGGTATATCGGAAATAGAGTGCCCTTACAAGGATAAACAGAAAGAAGAGCTGCATTGCAAAACGGGCAAGGATAGCTCCTGCAGAAGTGCTGTCGAAAAATTTTTCCATACTATGTTTTTTAGGGTTAATTGTCTGGATGAGGTTCCTGTTACGATTTTATTAATTAAAATTACAGTTTAAATTAGCCAAAGTCAAGCCATTATAGTATAAACGCCTGATTTTTTTAAGACGGGGAACGCTGAGCGGTCCGGATTTAAGAAACCGACTAAAACTGAAAATATGAACCTCCATTTAAATGAAACCGTAAACAGGATCTTTAACGTTAATCTTGAATCACTTCCGGAGCCGGAGCGGAAAGTGATGAAGCATATTGCTGATAAAACAAATATCAGCAGGAACATAAACGATGAATTCAACGAGAATCTGAGCATAGGGCAGAAGGTTGCCGACAAGGTAGCATCCTTCGGAGGGTCATGGACCTTCATTCTCATTTTCATTACCGTGCTTGTGGCATGGGTTGTCGTTAATTCCGTGATCCTTATCGGGGGGGGGAAGCCGTTCGATCCTTATCCGTACATCCTTCTCAACCTTTTCCTGTCGATGATCGCAGCAATCCAGGCACCGGTCATCATGATGTCACAAAACCGGCATGCCCAAAAGGACCGGCTTGATGCAAATCACGATTACGAGGTGAACCTGAAATCAGAGCTCGAGATCCTCAGCCTGCATGAGAAAGTTGATGAACTGCGTGCCAGGCAGTGGGATGAGCTCGTCAGGATGCAGCAGGAGCAGATAAAGCTTCTTCAGAGGCTGCTGGAGGAGAAGGGGAAAGAGTGAGGCGGTGGCTTTCTCCCCCTTCAGGGGGCCGGGGGGCATTCAAAAGTCGCTGGATGCTGGTCTTCTTTGCATGATTGCCCCGACGCGTTGGTCGGGGTCTGCGCTTCGCTACGACACGATTGCCCCGACGCGTTGGTCGGGGGTGTCGCTCAGCTCCAACACGATTGCACGATTGCACGATCGCATGATTATCTATGAAATACCGACTCCAATGAGCCTTCCTATGAAGAAGGTTATAGCAGCGGCGATTAGCCCGAAAACGACCTGCCGGAAACCCGACTGCCAGGGATTCTTCCCGGTGAACAGGGTGATCGATGCCCCGATGACCATCAACCCGAGTCCGCTCAGGAGAGCACTGATGACAACAGGAACCATACCTCCGGTAAAAAAGAAAGGAATGACAGGGATGATCGCCCCTACCGAGAAAAGAAGGAATGAGGAGAAAGCGGCTTCAAGCGGTGAGCCTTTCAGGTCCTCGCTGTTAATGCCCAGCTCTTCCTTCACGAGTACTTCGTGTGCACGCGTCTTGTCGGATATCACATCGTGGGCGATCCTGGCCGACTCTTCATCGGAGATCCCTTTTGCCCTGTAAATGAGGGCAAGCTCTTTTTCCTCCGCCCCGGGGTTGGTTTCGAGCTCCTCCATTTCGAGCTGCATCTGGTTCTCATACAGTTCCTGGGAGCTTTTGACCGAGATCCACTCTCCAAGTGCCATCGACAGCGCTCCGGCCAGCAAGCCTGCGACCCCGGTCAGCATCACTTCCTTCTGACCGGCAGAAGCTCCTGCAATGCCCATTACCAGGCTGAAGTTGGATACGAGGCCGTCGTTTCCCCCGAGTACAGCAGCCCTTAATGCATTCCCTCCAACCGACTTATGCCGTATTTCGAAGTGCGCAAGTGTGCTCGCATGAACACTTGACTTGCTGATGATATTCTGAAGGATCCTGACATGGGCGGTATCCGACAGGGAGCCCTGTTCACCCGTTCTTTTCCTCGACCTCAAAATGGATGTCGAAATGCTCTTCTCGGTATCGAGAAGCACTCCGAGGATGTAGTCATTTCCAAGGAGCCTTCCGATCCTCTTGAGCATCTTTGCTCTTCCAGACGGTCCAGGCATCGAGGACTCACCAAGATTGCTCTTTTTGAGAAATGCAACCGCATGTTCGCGCTCTATTACACACATCTGCCTGAAGATAGCAGCGACCTGCGGATCCTGCTCATTGTCTGCCAGCGTGCCGTAAAGAAAGCTTGCATCCACCTCTGTCTGAATATTCTTGATGTCCATGGAGTGTTGTGATTGAATCTTGCCAAATGTACGGAAATTATTAAGCCGGTCAATTGCTTTCCCGGGGATCGATCGGCAGATTAAGCTGGTAAATTGTGCAGGTTTTTACAGGAAAAAAATCCCGGGATGATGATGAGTAAATGGCATGTTTATTGAGGGATTTATTTCAGGAAACCATAATTCGGGATGGAGATGGGCTTAAAGAGGCTGTTTAAATTTGTGTTCATTGGATTGACAATTGCCGCTCTGGGTTGTGACAGCCAGGAAACAGTGGAGCAGGGCGTGCTTGAAGGGAAGATATCCATCGGGCCCATCTGCCCTGTTGAGAGTATCCCTCCCCAACCCCAGTGCCTGCCAACTGCTGAAACCTACAAGGCTTACGCGGTAGGCATCTGGACTGTTAACGGATCAAGGCTGCTGGATACATTGCGCCCCGATCTCACAGGGAATTACAGAGCCGAATTGGAGGTAGGACCTTACATTGTCAAGCTGATTAACAACCAGGCCGTGGGGGGCAGCAACCTCCCGGCAGTTGTAACGGTAACCGAATCAGACACAACCCACCTTAATATCGATATCGATACCGGTATCCGTTAGGTTTCCTGATTACTGGTAAACCCTTACATAATCCACTATCATATGCTGCGGAAACAGGGTGGTCTCGTCAGGATTTCCCGGCCAGTTGCCCCCGACAGCCACATTGAAGATAAAGAACTGCGACAGATCGAACGGGAAAGCGCTGACTTGCGCCTTGTTTATGAAAAGATACTCATGCTGGTCGACCAGCCATTTAAAGCCGTTCGGGGTCCAGATGAGGGTGAAGGTATGGAATCCCGAACTGAATTTTCCTGCGGGTAGTTCATATAGTCCGCCCTGCATCTGATGACCCCCGGAATTCCAGTGAAGCGTGCCGTGAACCACTGAAGGGGTTTGTCCGAGCAGCTCCATGATATCTATTTCCCCGCAGGCAGGCCAGCCCGCCGAGGCAAAATTGGCGCCCAGCATCCAGAGTGCCGGCCAGATGCCCTGACCCTCGGGAAGCTTTGCCCTGATCTCCATCCTGCCATAGGTGAATTCGTGCTTTCCTTTGGTGGTGATCCTGCCGGAGGTATAAGAGCCTGGCGAGGGGTTGAGAACCGAAATATGCAGGTACCCTGAATCGAGGTGGACATTTGCCGCGGTATTCGTGTAATTCTCAAGCTCGTTGTTTCCCCAGCCGCCGGCACCCTGCTCATAGTTCCAGGATGACTGGTCGAGGGTGGCGCCGTCGAATTCATCGCTCCAGGCGAGTGTCGCAAAATCGGCATTGATGATCCTCACCTTGATCCTGGGTCCTTTGATCTTTCCGTTCACCGGATTTGAAAGAGCTGCTTTGAAATATGTGTCATGCTTGCCTGCCGTATCGGCCAGGATATTCACGGTAATGTTTTTTGTGATCTGGCCCGGGTCAAATTCCAGCGTGCCGGTTCCCTGCGAGGTATAGTCCTTACCTTCCAGGGCGGTGCTGTCGGTGACGGCATAATCGACCGTGACCTTGCTATCGGAAGCTGCGGAGAGGATCACAGGGATGTTGACCGTTCCCGGTGAAGCATCCTCTGAAACTGAAAATGAAGAACCGTTAAAGGAGATATCCGGAGTTATCCTGGATGATGCCTTTTTGCATGAGCCGGAAACAAGAAGGATCTGGGCAAACAACAATAGCAGAATGTTTTTCATGACAGGCAATTAAGTAATATTGAAATTGACAACACCTCGGTTTTGAAAGTATAAGTTTCCGCTAATATAACATTCCGGACCGAATAAACCTCCTGACCTTTTTTTTCGACTCCTTTTGCGCTTAGGGAACTTTGATTAACTTAGGCATGCAAAGCGGTTAAAAGACAAGACTTTATGAAATACTGGTCAGTTGCTTCAATTTTGATCCTGGTCATTTCCGGATGTGGCCATAAATCCCGACAGGACAGTACATTAGTTAATCAGCCCGAGGCCTGGGAAATAACAGGATTTGAGAAGGCTGACTCAATAAACCCGATCCTTGTCCCCGATACCGGCAGGCTCTTCCACTGTCCTGTCAGCAACCGGGATGTAAGGTGGGAAGAGAGAAATGTCCTCAATCCTTCGGCAGTTGTGAATGACGGCAAGGTTTACCTGGTTTACCGTGCACAGGATAATGAAATGACATCAAGGCTTGGGATAGCCGTCAGTTCCGACGGGCTCCATTTTACCAGGGAGCCTGAACCTGTTTTTTATCCTGCAAATGACAGCATGAAGGTCTTCGAATGGAAAGGCGGGGTTGAGGACCCCAGGATAACCTGTTCAGAAGATGGCCGGTTTATAATGACCTATACTGCATATGACGGGAAAACCGCAAGGCTCTGTCTCGCTACTTCTCCTGACATGCAGCACTGGACAAAGCACGGGCCTGTGCTGAGAGATGCGAAATATAAGGACCTCTGGACAAAATCGGGGGCCATTGTGTCGAAGCTCTCAGACGGGAGGATTACCGCAGTGAAGCTAAACGGCAGATACTGGATGTACTTCGGGGACACTGATCTTTTCCTGGCCTCGTCTGACGACCTGATCCGATGGAGTGTTCTGGAGGACAGGGAGAGCGGGAGGATGGTCCGTGTGCTCTGCCCCCGTCCGGGTTATTTTGACAGCAGGCTGGTCGAACCCGGGCCGTGTGCGATGTTAACCGATGACGGGATACTGTTGATCTATAACGGCAGCAATGCTGCTACAGCTGGTGATCAGGCGCTTCCGGCCTTCACATATGCCGCAGGCCAGGCGCTGTTTGACCCTGATAATCCCTTCAGGCTTATCGGGAGGGGGGAAAAGTATTTCATCCATCCCGACAAGCCCTATGAAAGGACAGGGGAGGTGAATGAAGTCTGCTTCGTGGAGGGGCTGGTCCGGTTCAGGGGTAAGTGGTTCCTGTATTACGGGACAGCCGACTCGAAGATCGCCGTTGCAGTGAAGGAGGGGAACTGAATAACCAGGCTGCTGAAATAACCGATGATCATGAATGAACTACCCTGGAAAGAAGGACATTACCGGTACAGGATCCTGGCGCTGGTCTTCGCTGCCACTACCATAAATTATTTCGACAGGAGCATTATAGGGGTTCTGGCACCGGTCCTCCAGCAGCTTTTTACCTGGTCAAACAAGGATTACGCGTCGATAATGATCTCATTCAAGGTGGCATATGGCCTGGGCCTGCTCTTTATGGGAGGGATCATCGACAAGCTCGGGACGCGGATTGGCTATACGATATCGATTTCGATCTGGAGCATTTTCGGAATGCTTCACGCGGCGGTACGGCCGGCATTCAGCCTCGCCGGATTCATCGCCGCCCGTTTCGGGTTGGGAATCGGCGAATCGGGGAACTTCCCCGCGGCTGTCAAGACAGTCGCAGAATGGTTTCCAAAGAAGGACCGTGCATTTGCCACAGGCATTTTTGATGCATCCACCAGTATCGGGGCAATACTGGCGCCGTTCATTGTCGGAGCGATCGTCTCTGCCGACGGGAGGAACTGGCAGATCCCCTTCCTTCTGACCGGGGCGATGAGCTCGGTCTGGGTGCTGTTCTGGCTTAAAACCTACAGGAAGCCTGAAGCTCACCCTGGTGTTTCGGAACGTGAGCTGGCATATATTAACAGCGATTCCGGAATTGAGAAAGCTGAAACTATCCCGTGGAGAAAGGTCATCCCGAAAAGGGAGACCTGGGCCTTTGCACTTACCACGGTCACCGATGCGGTCTGGTGGTTCTATCTCTTCTGGGGTGCAAAGTTCCTGACCGAACAGTTCGGTGTCGACATAAACAATATCGGTCTTCCCTTCCTCGTGATATTCCTTATGGCGGATGCCGGAAGCCTACTGGGCGGCTACGCCTCAGGGGCATTGATAAAAAAGGGATGGTCAATAAATAAGGCGAGGAAGATCACCATGCTTGTATGCGCCGTTCTGATCCTTCCTGTCATTTTTGTTCCTGTACTCGCAGCAAAATGGCCAGCTGTGTTCCTGATAGGACTCGCTGCTGCAGGGCATCAGTCGTGGTCGATCAACGGTTACACACTCGTCCCGGATGTGTTCCCCAGGAAGGCCGTTGCATCGGTCATAGGGATCGGCAAGATGGTCGGGGTGGCAATTGCAATTGCGGCGGATTACACACTTGGAGCAGTTCTCGACAAGGCAAATAACTCGGGATATTTCTGGGCATTCCTGGTCTCCGGGTTATCTTACCTGCTGATATTTGGATTCGTCCATCTTCTGATGCCCCGGATGACACCTCTCGATGAAAACCTGGAACATACGATTACTGGTGGTTAGTTATTGGTAATCGGTGATTGGCGATTGGCGCGCATCAACCAGGGCGTGAGGCCAGGGAGCAAGAAACAGGACAATAGGGATAAGAGGATGATCTGTGACCGGTGATTTGTTATTAGTCGGTTGTTAAGGAATAGGGACCGTTCAGCAGAAAATATTTAACTTTAGTAATGTAAATCAATAATCAATATGGCAAAGATAAGGTTGACCCGCAGAAAGTTCATCGGAAATGCTGCTGCCGGAATTGCCGGTGCGGCAGTGATACCCGCCGCATCCGCGTTGAATGCGGCTTCGTACCGCAGGGTTCTGGGTGCGAACGACAGGATCAATATCGGGTTCCTTGGCTGCGGCGACAGGTCAGGGGGACATCAGAACATGGTCAGGGTCTCGCAGAAGGGAAAGAATCTTGGGGTTGCAGCAGTTTGCGATCTCTGGAAGAACAACCGTGAAAAAGCAGCCGGCAACCTTAAAAAGATCTTCGGTACCGATGTCAGGCAGTTCAAGTATTCCGAAGAAATGCTGAAAATGCCCGAACTGGATGCAGTGATGATTGCCACAGGGGATTTTCAGCATGCGAAGCTTCTTATGCAGGTGGTTGAAGCCGGGAAGGATTGCTATTGCGAAAAGCCGATGGCAATCGACCTTGAGGAAGCCAGGGCAGCGAGGGATAAGGTCCTCAAATCAGCGCAGGTTGTTCAGTGCGGCTCTCAGTGGGTTAGCGATCCGATGCAGAAAAAGGTAAGGGAAATAGTCCTATCGGGCAGGCTGGGACAGATCACCAAGATCGAACAGGTCTGGAACGACAATGGCCCCAGATGGCACAACCCGAAAGACCCGGATGTCGCTGCGATAAGAGAAGAGGACACCGACTGGAACAGGTGGCTGCTGGGCAAACCCTATGAACCGTTTGATCCCTGGAAATACTTTGAGTTCAGGATATTCAGGGAGTATTCCGGGGGAATCACTTCCCAGTGGATGAGCCATGCCGTCGGCCTTGTACACTTCTACACGAATACCGCCATCTCCGATTCGATGGTGGCCAATGGGGGTATTTTTGGCTGGCGTGACATAAGGCAGAACCCCGATACGTTCCAGGCGCTTGCGACATATGATGACGCCGGCTTTCTCTATTCCTATACATCAAACTATGCTAACAAATTCGGGGACTATACCTGCATCCGGGGGAAAGACGCCACCTTGTTCTCACACGGGGGCGAGGGGAGCGCCCGCTGGTTCCTTGTTCCGGAACATCAGGAGCTGCCGGGCGGATTTGACTTCTACGAGGGGATGAAGGAAGCGGTCAGCAGGGGGAAGGCAGAGATAGTGACAACGGAGGAATACGGCAACAAGACAGGTCCCGTGTACCTCAGCGACGACAGCAAGTATCATCTCGATAACTGGGTTGATTGTATGAGGGAGAGGGGAAGAGTGCCGAACGGCAACATCCATACCGGCTTCTGGCATTCCGTGGCATGTATAATGGCAACAAAGGCCTACCGGGAAGGCAAAAAAGTTTACTGGGACAGGTCGCGGGAAGAGATTACTTAACAAGAGTTCAGCTTCCCTGAAGGATCCCCTGTATTAAAGCTCGATCATATACCCGACTGTAAGCGTTCCGGCGCCTGTGTTGTTCAGGCCGTTGGCACTGTCGATCTGGACGGGGATGAGACCGTAGTTGGCCCCACCCTCCAGGAATACCTTTCCTGCACCTATTGCCAGGCCGACACCCACTGCTCCCTGCCCTCCGACATTGAACCTGTGAATATCGGGCGTTATGTTCTCGCTGTTGTCAAAAGGGATCGCTCCCATTGCCGGTTGCTCGGCGAGGATAAGAAATGCATCAACAGGCAGATTCCCGCCCTTGTCAACATAAATGGAGCTGGAGCCGCTCGTAATATTTTTTGCCTTCACCTTGATACCCACGTACGGACCAGCCTGCATGTACACGCTTAGCCTCGTTCCGAGGTGAAAGTTCATCTTCGCCATTACCGGGATCTCCAGGTAGTTGAGAATGGCATCACTCTTAATGTTTGCGTACATATACGGGCCTGCATTGATCCCGAAGGTCGGCAGCATCTGCCAGAGCGGCTGCATTTCTGCAGGTAGCGGCAATGCCTGGATCCCGTTCCTGATGCCTCCCTGGGATGAGTAGTTTATCTCGGCGCGCAGCCCAAACCTGCCGCTTGACTGGTATTCGGTGACTATCCCGCTGTAAAAACCCAGCCTGGAGGTATAACCCTCGCTCAACGGTGTTGAAGTCCCACCCGCCGATAAATGCGGAAGTCCAAACCCACCTTTTAGGCCTGCATAGAATTTCCCTCCCTGCGCCTGGGCTCCCAGGTTGAGGCAGAAAAACAAAGTCAGAATAAACAGAGTTCTTAAGGTTTTCATTTTCATACAATTAAGTTAGAGTATAAAAGCGGATGTAAAACGAAATTAGTCAATCCGGATTAAAAGTGTCACTTCCGTCAGGTTAAAACCAGATGCTAAAATGACAAAAAATCTTAATAGAATGTTCATTTGGGCTCAATTTTCTTACAGATCAGGTCATCGACCAGCGTTAAATTGAGCCTGTTCCGGATTTGTGAACATTTACTGTATTTCAGGGTTAAATATCTTGGAATAAGGGTATTATGATGGATGTAACGGACAATCTACAAGGGTGGAGGAAAAAATTGATTTTTGTTCACCATTAGCGTAATTTTATTTCTCCCGGGAATGTGAAAATTTACTAATACATGAAAATCATGAAGACTATCTTGGGGTTCGTTGCAGTGTTTCTCCTTTCTTCTTTTCAGCAGGATACCATAAATGGTATCAGATCGGGATCAATTAAGATTGAAGGGAGAATGAGCGGCATTTCATTCATGCAGGACAAGGGGCAGTTCAGAAAACTTGTAAGCTCCCTCAACCTTGATGTGTACTGGTATTTTAATCTGAAGGACCAGTATAGCAACGACCAGGTAAGAAAGGTATTCGAGGGATCGTCAGATTTCGCCGGCAAACGCACGGAGCTTGAAAAGGTGAGGTCCGGGATCCTTTCATCTACATATTATATTGAATTTCAGCCAATATACAATGCCGCAAGAAGCATCCCCCTTAAATATGAGCCTGCTGCAAAGAGCTTCTCTGTAATGAATGAGGTCGATCTCGATAATTTCGTGGATGAACCGGGCACACTCCAGCTCGACCGGATAGTCTTCAGGTACCCGGCAGGCATACGGGTGAATGGCGTCAATACCAGTACGGAATGCCTCGCACTCATCGATGAGACCATATCGTTTGAGATCAGCGACCCGGCTGTAGCCGCAAAAATTGAGGAGAACAGAGACAATCTGCGGTTGCTTTTCGTCCTGAACCTCAAGGGGACTACCATGATCAGACAGGGAATAAAAGATCCTTCGCCTGACGATTACTGCCTTCGGGCTGACCTGAAGGAGTTGGTTGCTTACAATTCAGCCTCGGGCGAGATCTACTCGGTTTACAGGTAATAACCGTGTAACGCCTTCTGCCTCCGTATCCTCGGTGTTTAAAGCCAAATATTGAAGAGCGATTTTCAGGGCACTATGAACAGGTACCCGTTTCCCTTGAGTGTTATTATTTTAACAGATTGATCGTCTCGGAGGTACCCTCTTATTTTCCTTATATAAACATCGAGGTTCCTGGAGTTGAAGTAGGAGTCATCCCCCCAGACAGACATAAGCAGGTCCTTTCGCAGTATCACCCGGTTCCGGTTTGCATGGAGCAACCGCAAAACCTGCATGTCCCTGTTTGAAAGGCTAATTGACCCTTCAGGTGATCTTAATTCGTACGTACCCGGCTCGAGCGTGAATTTTCCAATTCCGACAGGCTCAGAATCGGGAAGAGCTTTCCTGTGCCCTGTCATAAGGTAGATCTGGTTTTCGATCCTTGCTATGAGCTCCTCGATGCTGAACGGTTTTTTGACGTAGTCGGTGCCTCCTGCTTCAAATCCTGCCACCAGGTCGGTTGTTTCGGCTTTGGCGGTAAGGAAGATGACAGGCAGTGTGCGGTACATACCCCTGATGGTCCTGCAGAGGCTGTAACCGTCAATATTGGGCAGCATAATGTCGAGCACGCAAACATCAGGACGGAACTCGTCAAGAGCAGGTATAACCTTCGCCCCGTCTGTTTCCCACCTGACCTCATATCCCAGCTTTACCAGGGTGTCGCGGACTATTTTCCCGAGTGACGCCTCATCTTCGATATACAGGATCCTTGCTTTTCCCATCAGTCTGCCGGAATTTTGACGGTAAATGAACATCCCGGGCTGAGGTCCCTGACAGTGATTTCGCCATTGTGCAGATCGACCACCAGCTTTGAAAAGCTGAGGCCCAGGCCGAAGCCTTTTACATTGTGAACGTTTGATGACGGCAGCCGGAAGAACTTGTCGAATACCTTCTTCCTGTACTCCGGGGGAATCCCCGGACCATTGTCATCAACGCTGAAGAATGCGTTGCCGCCGCTTTTACCCGACCTGATTGTTATAACCGGTGTTTTATCGCAATACTTTATACTGTTGTCAACCAGGTTCACAATGACCTCCTTCAGGAAGAGAGAATCTCCGTCAACCTCCAGCGGATCTTCCCCGGGCAGGAACTCGATTGTCCCGCCCTGACCGAGCCGGGGCTTCATGGTGTCGGCAACCTCCCTGATAAGTGAATTGAGATCGACCCTGCCGGTCTCAAGTATCGTCCCCTTCTGTTCAAGGACCGACTGGCTTAGCACCCTGTTGATCAGGGCTTCGAGCCTCCTGGTTTCAAGTGACGCCAGCCGGATGAACTCATCGGAAGCTGCAGGATCATTTTTCAGGCCATATTTGCCCAGCGATTCAAGGGCTACACTTAATGTGGCCACAGGAGTTTTGAGCTCATGGGTCATGTTGCTGATGAACTCGTTCCTCATCGCGCCGAGGATAACGTGTTCACGTATGCTGCGGTACGACAGCCTGAATGCCAGGCCCGTCAGCACAAGAAGGACCAGGCTGAAGATGATCTGGGGCGAGATCCTGCGGAACAGGTACCCGTTATATTTTGTGACGGAAGCCTCTGGCAGCCCGAACGGCGACCCTGGGCCGATGGTAAGTGTCTGCAAATGACCTGCAGCTATTACCGAATCGGCATTATTGAACCATTTTACCTTGAATTTCATCCCTGAATTCTTCAGGCTGTCCTGGAAACAGGTCACAAAAACTGTCGTATCGGGACTGATAGCGGAATGGAATTTTTTTGCCGGTTCTCTGCCGAGAGTATCCTGGGTATGGGTGACTATCATTCTGACGCTCCTCAGGATCATAGCATCCGACATCCTCCTGATCCTTAAAGTGTCCTTTATGAGGGAATCTTTACCGGGGATCATTTCGGCTGTCACCACGTATCCCACATTCGGACCTTCATCACCACCGGCTTTTCCTTCATCCCGGCGGATCATGGCCAGGTTCCTGTGTGAACGCACCGTGTCATTTATTTGATAGTTAATAATGACCTCCTGGTGCGAAACGACCGGCCTGACATAATTCCTGAACAGCATCGTGTCAACCACCCTGTCACGGGTGTCGATATAGATGGATGTCAGTTCATTTGCAAGGTTTTCCCTTTGCTCCCTGTACTGCGATCTTATCCACTGAACGACCAGTGCAAGGAGCAGCACCTGGCTCACAAGCATCAATGCGAGTATCCTCTTATGCCGGGGAATTCTTTTCATAAAATCAATGCCTTGCAAAGATATAAAGCAAAGGCTTACTGCATGTCCGGATTAACCTTAATTAACCTCAATTGCAGATCAGTTAACCGTAAATGAGAAACCAGCCAGGTATTTTTGGCAAAAAACTATTCCTATGAAACCGATGGTTATGTTGATCGCACTAATGGCTGCGCCTGTCCTGGCCTACGGACAAGAGAATGCAGCTGAAGTTCCTGTCTCAGGAAAAATCTTTTTCGAGGAAAATATAAAGCTGGAAATAAAGCTAGAGGGAGATGCAATGCAGTTCCAGGATGCGCTGCCAAAAGAACGCAAAGCGGAGAAAATTCTCTGGTTCACTGCCGGTGCAACCTTGTATGAAGACGGCATCAGCAAGGATGAAGCAATGGATGACACGGAGGGTGGAGGCGTTAAGATCAGGATGGTGGTCTCGGGACAGAACAAGCTTTACACCGACCTCAAGAATAACAAGATCACTGATCAGCGTGACTTTATGAACAGGACCTTTCTCGTTGAGCGTGAGGTCCCTGCCATCAGCTGGAAAGTGACCGGTGAACAGAAAATCATCCTTGGCCGCCAGTGTTTCGAAGCAGTGAGCATCGATACATCAGGAAAGAAGACGACAGCCTGGTTCGATCCCTCCTTCCCGGTAAAGGGCGGGCCGGCCGGTATCTGCGGCCTCCCGGGGATGGTCCTTGCTGCAGAAATGAATGAAGGCAAGACCGCCTGGATGGCAAAATCGATCGAGCCGGCTGCGGGGCGCGAACTTAAAATCAACAAGCCGAAGGAGGGCAGGAAGGTGACTGAACAGGAGTTCCGGAAGATAGTAGATGAAAAGATGAAGGAGATGGGCATCGGGAATGAAGGTGGCGGCGGAATGAATCATGTTGTCATTTCAATAAGAAAATAATAGCCCGGCCATGAGGACAGTTATGGCTTTGGCCTTCCTTCTTTTATGCGGGGCAGCCTTTGGACAGAATTACCAGATGGGTGGGGTGATCGTTGATGAAAATGCAAAACCGCTGGCCTCTGCCGTGGTGGTGCTTCTCAATCCCGCAGATTCAACCCTCCTTTATTTCTCTGTTACCGGGAGCCCGGGAAGATTTGAGATGAAGAACATCAGGAAGGGACCTTACCTCCTTCAGGTCTCGCTGCTGGGGTTCAGTACGATATACAGGAGGGTGGATGTTCCCCTGCCTGCGAGCGATGACCTGGGGACCCTGATGATGATCCCGAAGGTATTCAATATCGGTGAAGTCGCCGTGACAGCCGACAGGATCCCTTTGAGAATAAAAAATGACACAATTGAATACGATGCAAAAGCATACAAAGTGAAGCCCGATGCAGTGGCTGAGGACCTGATAAGAAAGCTCCCGGGCATCGAGGTCGACCGCGCCGGGAATATTAAGGCGCTGGGGGAGGACGTCAAGGACGTGCTTGTCGATGGGAAGGAATTTTTCGGGGGCGACACGAAGGTCGCCACAAAGAATCTTCCAGCGGACGCAATAGACAGGGTTCAGCTTTTCGACAGGAAGTCGGATGAATCGAGATTCACCGGGATCGATGACGGGGAACGGGACCCGACGCTGAACCTGGTCCTGGATGAGAAGAAGAAAGGAGGAATTTTCGGTGAGGTGGAAGGCGGGGCCGCAACAGGAAACCATGCCGAGGCAAGTGCAAAAGTGTACAGGTTCACCAAAAAGCTGCAGGTGGCAGCCCTCGGGATGTTCAACAATGTCAATAAACCCGGGTTTTCGCTAGGCGATTATATCAGCTTCAGCGGCGGGCTCTCTTCCCTGTCTGATGGCGGCGGCCACATTGCCCTGGGCGGGGAAAACAGTTTCCCTGTTAATTTCGGCCAGCCGGTCTACGGGACCGGATCAAACGGTGCAGCAGGGTTGAATTTCTCCATCTCCAAATCACAGGATAACAGGTTCTTTATGAGCTATCTCGGGAATGGCTCTAAACGCCAAATATCGGAAACATCCAGGACCCTGAACTTCTCCCCCGGGAATTCATTCAGACTCGATGAATCAAAGGAGGAGATTGTTACTGATACCACCCACAGGTTCAATATAGGCCTGAGGAAGATGATCGGGTCGAACCAGAATATCATCATGAACGGGGCGTTTTCCTGGAACGAATCCTCCAACCCGGTCAGCTCGGTCTCGGGCAGTTTCCTCAACGATGTGCAGGTCAACAGCCTGCAGAGGACAACCAGTGAGCTGCCTGACAGGCTTTCAGGGACGGCCGATGCGTCATATCTCCTCAGGATCAATGAAGGGAGATCGATCTTCAAGATTTCGGGGAAGGTTGATCTTGCCGGGAACAGTACATGCTCCGAATTCCTGAACCGGACAGAATTCCTTAATCCCTACCGTGAGGAGATCACAAACCAGTTCTATGACGTACGGAGTGCCGGAAGCAATTATTCAGGCACCGCCGCATTTACAAGGAGGCTTTCAGGCCGGTCCTCAGCCGAACTTTCATTAACCGCGGGATATTCAGTCGAGTCGATCGGCAGGAAACAGGGCAATGTTGAGGGCGGGAAAATTCCTGACCCGGAATTGAGCCCCGATTTCCGGAAGACCGACAGGTCGATCCGCCCCGGTATCACCTGGAAGCTTGCCACACGGAAGTCACAATTATCACTGTCGGGCTTTGCGACCCTTGGCAGGTACTCTACGATGCTTAACGGGGACGGCGCGACAGGGCAGGACTATTTTTATCTTACCCCAAGGGCTCACTGGGAGTATGAGTACAGGTCAGGGCGCCGCCTGATGTTCAGCTACACGTCATCGGTCAATACTCCTTCAGCTTCAAGGCTCCTGCCGGTTGTGAACAATATCAACCCGCTCTCTCTTTTATACGGTAACCTCAACCTGAAGCCAGAGTACATCCATAACGCGAGGTTGACCTGGTGGCTTTTTGACCAGTATTCATTCACTACCCTGCTGACGGGGCTGAGTTTCAATTATACCAGGGATAAGATAGGATATATGAGGGATATTGATGAGAACCTGGCACAGGTGATCAGGTTCATAAATGTGAGCAATGACTGGGACGGCAGTGCCAACCTCGACTTCTCAACGCCTGTCAAGCCGTTTGGGCTGAAGGTCGACCTGTCGGTCAGTGAGACAGTTTCACGGGGATTGACGGTGGTTAACCAGGCTGAGAACATATTCAGGAGCTTTGCCCACAGGATCTCCCTGACGCTGGAAAACAGGAAGAAGAACAAATGGGATATCCAGACCGGGAGCGCCTTCACCCTCACCGACTCGCGGTATTCGGTCGCCAGATCAATGAATAATGTTTACCGTGACCTGTCGTGGTTTTCTGAGGTCAGGTTTACCCCTGGCGTCCATCTTAACTTCATGGCATCAGCGGATATAACAAACTACACTGCAAAAAGCTTCAATGAATCCCAGGTTGTGCCGCTTGTCGGTGCTGAGGTGAACTTCTGTTTTCTCAGGAACCAGAGAGGTGTTCTCACGCTTAAAGGAGTCGATCTTCTGAACCGAAACAGCGGGATCGAAAGGAACGGTGAGCTGAACTACCTTACGGAGCGGAGATCATCCATGATCGGTCGCTACATCATGCTTGCATTCAGCTACAGGCTGAATAAGCTGGGTGATAATAAAGGCGGAGTGGATGTCAGGATCAGGAACCACTGAACAAGCATTGTCTGTTTTCTTCAGGTGGTAATCAGGGCTGTAAATGCACACAGGCCACGGTCATGGAGATTAGTCCCAGATCGTCCGCATCCACAACCATTGAGGCATAATAAGTGGTATATACGTTTGGGTTCCAGTTTATGATCTTCTCCTTTTCAACGCTATAAGAAAGCGGCAGTACACCATCTTTGATCGTTCCATGCATTGTACTGAATGAAAGCCATTTGGGCTGCTGGAATATTGTAAATTCAGAATTGATCGATTGAGGAAGCTGTACGGTCATCCGGGCGTTTTGCTGATCGGTCGAAACGAACAGGGTGTCAGTCAGGATATACAGGTCCCTCTTGTTCCCTGAAAGGAAGTCATCACTGCAGGCGCCCATCAGGCCTGACAATATCAATAAGCCGGCGAAATATACGATTCTCTTCATTATTTCCAGGGATAAAATGTGATTCCTAAAGAAAGATCGAGCCTCGACAGGTTTTCCCTGTTCTCCTTTCCAAGATCGACTACAGTTGAGTTAGTGCCATCGTTGACCTTCATCTTTCCTAGGGATGAATAAAAGACGGAAAGGTCGGCTGAAAATGAGAATTTAGGGGTCAGGAAATATTCGACCTGTACGCCAATGTCTCCTGCAAAACCTTTTCCGGTAAGGAGGGAGTAAGTATTTACGTATTCAGCTTCATTCCTGTAAGTTGCCAGCCCGAATGCGTAAACGGCGTTCAGGCCGAATTTCTCACTCCCGAGCAGGTTCCTGTATAGGATAGAGGCTCCGTAAAAGTTCACCATGATCTTTTCGCTGAAGCTCCCGTAATAAATGTACAGGCCGTCCTGCGGATCAACAAAGCCTTCCGTGGCTGAATATGTATAGAAGAACTTATACCTGAGGCCGATCCCGTATGCCGGGGTAATCAGGTATTCGAGGTCAGCATTCCCGCCTTCACCTGATCTCAAATTGCGGTAGTACTTTTTCGCCTGGGCGGAGGTCAGCCCCATGTTGGTCATTCCGGCTTCGGCTTCCTTTGAACTGGCTAACAGGAAGCTCATTCCTCCGTTCAGGCTGAAGCGGATCCCGCCGGCGCTTTTGGGTTTGCCTATTTTTATGACAGGTATCGTATCCTGCGGAGACGACACGCTGATGAGGCACATAAGGAAGAGTGCAGTTGCAATGAAACGTTTCATTCTGGTTTTCTTTCAGACAGGTTAGTTATAATGAAAACACCGGCAGTCTCATTTTTAGTATGTACCGTCAGAATAAAATCCAATTGCTTTCCGGCGCCTGCCCCGGCGCCCGGCGGTATATGCGTTTCTCCTTTCAGGCATTTCCGGTTTCATCGGTCAATTCATCGCTCTTGCAGACACATTCCCCCTGCATGTATATCCGATTCTCAGATCTCCCGGTCAAAGAACTAGATTTGTTACTGACATTTCGGGAACTCCGGTTACAATTATCTCAGGGTATGTACAGAACCTTCATAAAAATCGCTCTTCGTTTCTTCCGCAGAAACAGGAAATATACCCTTCTCAATTACCTGGGCCTCACCTTTGGCCTGACATGTTCAATAATTGCCCTCCTGTACATTCTGAATATCACGGGTTATGACAGGTTTCACAGGAACTATGACCGCCTTTACGAGGTGGAATCCATTGTTACCTTCTTTAACGGCGACAGGTTTTCAAAAGAACCCCAGTCGGCTTCACTAACGGAACTCCTTGCTCGGAACGCTCCGGAAATTGAATCAATGACCAGGATCACTGTCCTGAGGTGTGCCGTTGTTAATGGAGAAAGATCGTTTGATGAGAATGGGATCTATGCCGATCAGAGTTTCTTTGACCTCTTTTCGTTTCCGTTCCTTTCCGGGACACCCTCCGGCGCCCTGTCGGATATAAACTCCATTGTTATATCGGAACGGCTGGCGATAAAAGTTTTCGGGGAGGTTGACTGCCTGGGTAAGACACTGATCCTGAAGGATGACAATAATGAGAAGGCATTTAGTGTGACAGGGGTCTTAAGAAACGTGCCTTTGCAATCGTCTCTCCGGTTTGATTTCATTCTCCCGTTTTCAAGGTTCCTTGCAGGCAACGGCTGGGTGAATGAAACAGGCGCCTCGGCAACTGCGATATGGGCCCTTACCAGAGAAAACATTAAGAGAGCTGCTGTCAATGATAAGATAAAGGACCTCATCAGGAACCAGGAATCCACGCTGAACCAGGAATTGTTCCTCTTTCCGCTTAAGGAGAAAACTCTTTATGCCTACACCGGCGAAAGAAGGGTCTGGAGGGGAATGCAGACACTGGTCCTTGTCGGGTCCATAGGACTTGCAATTCTTCTGATCGCCTGTTTCAATTTCATCAACCTCGCCATCGGGATGAATATCAGAAGATACCGGGAAGTGGGCGTCAGGAAGGTCTTTGGGGCTGCCAGGCCGGCAATTGTGGCGCAATTCCTGGGTGAAACGGGCATCCTCGTCCTGGCAAGCCTTTTTAGTGCGATCATTCTTTCCCTCCTGCTTATAAACGGCTTCAATACGTTGTTCAATGGAGATATCCACCTTCACATCACCGATTACAAGGTTTTGACCGCCATTGCGGCGACCGGCCTCTTTACGGCAAGTCTATCGGGGTCACTCCCCGCTATCTACCTCTCTTCTGCGAATCCTGTCACCATACTCAGGGCAAGGATAATTTCAGGCCATAGTTTCAGCTTTCTCAGGCAAAGCCTCATCGTGCTTCAGTTTGCGATACCCGTGGTACTGATGATCTGCATGATGATAATCAGGGTCCAGGACAAATATGTGCGTGACTTCGATATCGGGATCGACAGGGACAGGCTTATCATCCTCGGCAACACGAAAAACCTTCAGCAGCATGAGGAGAGCTTCAGGGCTGATCTGCTCACAGTTCCGGGCATCGATGCCGTGAGCTTTACAAACTGTATCCCGACACGCGGGACAAGTGTCTCCGATGAGGTGGCATGGGAGGGGAGGGATGCCTCGAAAAAGCTGCACTTCTGGTGCGTAAATACGGACTTTGACTATAACAAAGCTGTTCGGGTAGATATGATAGCAGGAAGGTATTTTGACAAGTCGCATATTGCCGATTCCGCCTGCTTTGTCATAAACGATATTGCAGCATCGGTAATGAATTATAAGGATCCGGTCGGCAGATCACTGACCCTCAGGGGCAGGAAAGGCACTATTATTGGAGTTTTCAAAGGGTTTCACGCTGTTGACCTGGCCGGTCCCTACGCTCCAACGATCATCTCGCTTGATCCCGGTGACCGGGGAACGGTCCTCGTCAGGTTTTCTTCCGGAAGCTTTAGCGAGAAGGCAGAGAAGATCGGGAAGATATTCAGGACCTATGAGGCAGGGATCCCCTACCAGCCGGTCCTCTTCAGCGACCTCCCGGATTTCTCAAAGCTCAGGACAACGTCCGGACTTGTCGGCCTCGCATTCCTGATCGCGATTGCCCTCGCATCGCTTGGGCTTTCAGGTCTGGCCGCCTTCACCGTTGAAAAAAGGACGAGAGAGATCGGGATCAGGAAAGCCAGCGGGGCCACAACTTCCCTGATAACCCTGATGTTTTTGAAGGGTTATGCAAAATGGATTGGCTTTGCCACACTGATTGCGCTGCCGGTTTCGTTTACCCTTGGCAGATTATTTCTTTCGAGGTTTTATTTCCGTGCCCCGATGCCGGTCTGGACATTCATCGCCGGCCCGGTCATCGCACTGGTTATCGCTTTGCTGACTGTCGCGATACAGACCCGCAGGGCTGCCGCAAGAAACCCGGTGGAGGCGTTGAGTTTCGAATAAGGGCAAAGCGGATACCGCAGGGGTAATTGACCCAGTGCTCTCTGATTAAGCTTCTTCGGGATTTCCGGGTTACCCGAATTTTTAAATAGGACACACATAACTTTTTTTTCAGATTGCCAATTCTTATTTTTAAGTCCTTGATTGGACTTATGGTGGCAAAAATTAAAAGTTGGCTGAACAGGACCATCCCCCGCAATTACATTCTCAGGAAGCCTTTGCCGGGGACTTTGATCCTCCTGACCTTTCAATTCCTCTTTATTGTGCTTTACCGGCCTCTCAATGTTCACGGTGCCAGGTCGCACAGCATTGAATTTACGATCGCCCTGTATATGCTGATACTTTTCGTGCCGGTATATGGCTGCTTGTATATTTTAAACCGTTTCCGGGATTTCACCAGGGAGGCCGGCTGGACACTTGTCAGGGAACTCCTTTCGATTCTTGTATTGCTGCTTGTCGCGGGGGTCACGATATATCTCGCAGGCTTCCTGATTGAAAACCCGACTGACCGGTGGAATCTTCCCACATTCTGGAGCTCCCTTAAAACCTCGTCAATGACAGGGTTTATCCCGTTGTTTTTCTTTACCCTGTCGAATTACCGTTATATCCTTTTCCCCGGGGAGCTTCATCTGTACAGGCAGGAGGAGGGGCGCACCGTTCCGGTAAAACAGGAAGAAGCTTTGCGGATATCTTCACAGCTTAAGAAAGAAGAGCTGAGCTTTTTCCCTTCCCAGCTTCTCTATGCCGAATCGGACGGGAATTATGTCGTATTCCATCTTTTAATTAACGGAAAGGTGAGCAAAAAGACAATTCGCAATTCCATAAATGAGATTGAACAGCAGCTTTCGCATGTTCCGTTCATAATGAGAGCGCACAGGGCATTTATCGTGAATTTGAGAAAGGTAATTTCAAAAAAAGGCAATACGCTTGGCTACAGGTTAAAACTCGATGAAACGGATGCGGAAATACCTGTTTCGAGGAACAACACGAAAAAGTTCGATCAGCAGATAAAGCAATTCAGTTAACATTCCATCCCAGAAACTTTCACTTCATCACAGATTTTTTGTCAGCGGGCTCCCGGATATATCGGCCGGTAACAAATTCCTGCTGTGTATCCCAAAGGCTTGGAAGATAGATTGATATCTTTTCACTTTGCAGGCAGAACATTTAAAGTAACCTGAAAGATGAAAAGAAATATTGCCGCCTGCTTCAGCCCTGAAAGGACTAAAGGATCCGAATTTGTCCAGCTCCCCGGATTGGTGTTCAGATATTGCAATGATACGAAAAGATATAACGTACAGGTGGTCTTTTCGGCCATTGGCTTGTGGAAGTCGGACCTTAAAGACATACTCCTGGTTTTTGTCCTGATCTTTCTGATCTCCCTGGGAGTTTTCGGGCAGCAGGTCCCTGTGAAGTCCTGTACCGCAATACACATCGCCAATCCTCCATCGATCGACGGGATTCTGAATGACGAATCATGGAAGGAGGGCCCGTGGACAGGCGATTTCACGCAGAATGAGCCATTTAACGGCAGCCGGGCTTCACAGGGTACAGAGTTCAAAATAGCGTATGATGACAATAATATTTATGTGGCCATCAAGGCTTACGATGCCAGTCCCGACAGCATCGTGCCAAGGCTGACCCGGCGCGACCAGACCGACGGGGACCTTCTTGCAATATGCCTCGACAGCTATCATGACATGAGGACCGGATTCCTGTTCGGGGTCAGCGCGGCAGGGGTAAAGTACGATGAGATATTCACGAATGACGGGCAGAACATGGACCCTGCCTGGGATCCGGACTGGTGGGTGAAAACTTCTGTGAATAAGGAAGGATGGAATGCTGAAATGAAGATCCCGTTCAGCCAGATCAGGTTTGAGAAGAACCCGGGCCTCTCCTGGGGTCTGGAGCTGGCAAGGGTGATTTACAGGAAGAATGAAACTGATTTCTGGCAGCACATCCCGAAAGATGCCCCCGGTCTTATACATAATTTTGGCGAGCTGAAAGGACTGGAGCTGATAAGGCCCCGCAAGATATTAGACATCACTCCTTTTTTCGTTTTCAAAACAGAAACATTCAGGGCTGACAAGGAAAATCCCTTCAGGAGTTCAGGGAGAAAATTTGGCCTTAATGGCGGATTGGATTCGAAAATCGGGATAACCAGCAACCTTACCATGGACCTGACCATCAATCCCGATTTCGGCCAGGTGGAAGCAGACCCATCGGTAGTGAACCTCACAGCCTTTGAGACATTCTACAAGGAGCAGCGCCCGTTCTTTGTTGAGGGGAACAATATAACCGACTTCAATATAGGTATCGGAGACGACCGGGTCGGGAATGACAATCTCTTCTATTCAAGAAGGATTGGCCGCTCGCCCCAGTGTTCCCCGGGCAATGTTAAAGAAGGGTGGACGACCGATATCCCTGGTTTTACAGGTATCCTCGGTGCGGCAAAGCTGACCGGTAAAACAAAGGAAGGCTGGTCGGTCGGGGTTATGGATGCTGTCACAAATGAAGTAAGAGCTGAAACAGACACTGTTGGCGGCAGATTCAGCCAGCCGGTGGAGCCGCTTACAAACTATTTCCTCGGCAGGATACAGAAGGACATGAATTCGGGCAATACGATAATCGGGGGAATGGTGACGGGAACAAACAGGGTGATGGACACGACCCTTGCGACTGTACTTAACAGGGCCGCATATACCGGAGGACTGGATCTTATCCAGTATTTCAGGGATAAAAGCTGGATGGTGAGCCTGAATTCAGCGTTCAGCATCGTCGAAGGCACCAGGGAAGCCATAGCCCGCACGCAGGAGTCCCCGGCAAGGTACTTTCAGAGGCCTGATAACAGCCATGTGAGGTTTGATCCCATGCGGAGGTCCCTGGCCGGTTCAGGAGGTAGACTGGAGGTGATGAAGATGAACGGTCATATTAACCTGATGGGAGTTGTCCTATGGAGGACCCCCGGATTTGAGACTAACGACCTTGGATATCTCAGGCAGGCTGACCAGGTTATTGGAGTTCTGTCCGCAACCTACAACCAATGGGAGCCCAGGGGTATTTATAATAAGTTTTCGGTCACCTGCCCGGTTTACTATATTTTTGATTTCGGGGGAGATTGCCTTTCCAGGGGCCTGGAACCGGGTTTCAATATCACCTTCAGGAATTACTGGAACGGATTTATATCGACCAGTGCGACCACAAACCAGCTTTCGTCCTCACTCCTCAGGGGCGGGCCCCTGATGAGGATCCCCGGCTCATACAAGTTTCAATCCGGGTTTTCGACCGACAACCGCAGGAAAATTATTATGTCGGTAAATGCAGGAAGGAACGGTCAATACCTGAACAGCTCCCGGTCCGACTTTTTTAGTTTTGGAGTGCAGTTCAAACCGTCAAGTTATTTCACGATCTCGCTCAGTCCACAGATCAGCTCTTCATCTGACCAGCTTCAATACGTCACCACGGTGGATCAGAGTAGCACTCCGCGGTATATTTTCGCCACTATTCATCAGAACACAGTATCAGCTTCCCTGAGGACAAACATCAACCTTTCGCCCGATCTGAGCCTTCAATACTGGGGCCAGCCATTCCTTTCCGCAGGGAAGTACTCGGATTACAAATACATTACCGATCCGATGGCTCATGAATATAATGACAGGTTCCATACTTTTTCAGCCAGCCAGGTCTCAGGCTCCGGCAGCAATTATGATATTGATGAGGACGGTGACGGCAAGCCGGATTACAGGATAGGCGCCGGAGACTTTAATTACCAGGCATTCCTTTCGAACCTGGTTGTCAGATGGGAGTTTAAGCCGGGTTCTTCTGTCTATTTTGTCTGGAGCCAGTCAAGAAAGGGGCTGGATGATACAGGCATAGTGGAAGCCGCTGATTTAGGCTCTCTTTTCAGCATCAGGCCGGTGAATATTTTCCTTGTAAAGTTCAGCTACCGGTTCGGGCTGAACCAGGGCTTTAGGTTTTAGCCGGGAGGATCCGGCAACTGCACTCACAAGGCCGGATCCGTCCCATTAAATCAAAAGCAAAATGAAAGTAACAGCATTTGTTGGCAGTGCCCGCAGGAGGCACACGTGGTCAGCCGCCGAACGGCTCATGAAAAACCTGCAGTCATTCGGGGAAGTTGATTATGAGATTGTGGCGCTGAGTGATTACACGATAGGAACATGTAGGGGGTGCAAGCTTTGCCTTGACGACGGGGAAGAGCTCTGTCCGCTGAAAGATGACAGGGATAAATTGATTGGGAAGATCAGGACCAGTGACGGAGTTGTCTTCGCTTCTCCAAATTACTCGTTCAATGTATCGGGACTGATGAAGGTTTTCCTCGACAGGCTCGGGTTCCTTTTTCACCGGCCCGAATTTTTCGGAAAGACATTCACAAACATTGTGGTCCAGGGGGTGTATGGCGGCGCCAGGATCAACAGGTATTTTGATTTCATCGGGAAAGGGCTTGGCTTTGAGGTAGTGCATGGATGCTGCCTGAATTCCATGGAGCCGATGACTGATAAAGACCAGGAAAAGTGTAGCAGGACCATCTACAAATTGAGCAGGAGATTCTATTCCTCAATGATCAGAAAAGAGTACCGCGTACCGACTCTCTTTGATCTTATGGTTTTCAGGATGGCCCGGACAAGTATCTTCCGGGTGCTGGATGAAAGCCGGAGGGATTACCAGTATTACCACAGGAAAGGATGGTTCAGGACTGACTATTATTATCCCGTGCGATTCGGCTTTTTCAAGAAAGGAGCCGGTTGGGTTTTTGACTATATATTCAGCCGGGGCATTGCAAAAAAAGGGAAAGAAGGCGGAAGAAGGAACCAGAGTGGTCTTCCCTGATTACATCCCCCCAACCCCCCTAAAGCGGGGCTTTTAGCCTGAAATGGGCGGGTCCCCCCGACCCCCCTAAAAGGGGGCGAAAAACCAGATGCAATAAAGTTCCAATGCCCAACAGCCTCGCTCCTCCGTCCGTGTGACAGGAGTAATCAGTCCCCCGACCTCCCTGAAGGGCAGGCCCCCCGGCCCCCCTGCAGGGGGGTTAAAATCCAGCAAAACTAAAATCAATATACTGCCTGCTCTGAAAGAGCAACATATCAAATAACCCCCGGTGCCAACCGGGGGCGTTCGACACCTCCAGGGATCAAAGCCCTGCAGGGGCGATACCTGCTAAAGCCAACTTAATTCCAGTTCACTGATCCGGTTCTGTCGTCTTAATCCATTTAATGTATCGCCCTTTCAGGGCTCCTGATGAGGTTGAGGTACCGAACCTCCGGTTGGCACCGGAGGTTATTGACCTGTCGCCACATTCGTGGCTCACTATTTAATGGGATTTGCGTTTCTGTAGTTCTGGACCTCACTTTCCAGCGACAGGACCTCTTCCTTATACAGCCCTAGCATTTTTACAATATTATCTGGTGAAGGATCTTTCTTCAACTGTTTCTTAAGAACGTTATAGGAATCATCGAACTTACTGATCCGGCTCTCAAGCCTTGCACTGTCTTCCCTGGTATTTGCATAGCTGTAGACAAGCCTGGTATTCCTGTTTATCCGGTATCTGTACCCGCGCTCAACCTTCCAGTATTTCAATGAAACGTGCGTAAGGGGAGGACTTATGTACATTTTCCATATGAAAAATGAGAGGGTAAAAATGATCAGGGTTGTCACACCCACTTTTACCAGGTAGGGTACGATGCTTATTATCTCTCTGAACTTCCTGAGAAGCTTTTTCAGGAAGAGCTGCTGGTGGTCGGGTGCAGGCTGGTTTTCATTGAAATGCTCCCTGTTGGACCTTATGAACTTTTCAAGTTCGTCTTCATTCCAGTTCATGACTCATAATTTGTTTATTCCGGCATTCTCAATCTAAGGACACGACCCGGGATCAAATGTTGCATGAAAAGATAGGAAAGATAAAGTTATGCAAAATCCGGGAAGTTTTATAGGAACTTACACAGAGTGCAATAGAGTTGCACGGAGTTCCACAGAGTCCTGATGGTCATCGGGACACCGGAGCCTCGGAGTAACTATTTACTCCTGGTTTACAAAAAGATATCGTATTCCTTACAGTGAATCCCCGAAATCTTTCCTGAACTGCTTCACAAGCTTTTCGGGCCAGTTTGCCTTTGCCTTGAGTTTTCCCACGAAGAATCTAAGGACAGGTGGTTCCTCAACCCACTCCAGTCCGCCGACCAGCTCCCTGTTCTTATAGAGCCAGGTCACCCTGTCTTCCATGTATTTGACCTGTGACAGGGTGAACACCCTTCTCGGGAAAGCCAGTCGAAGCAGCTCGACATCGGCCGGTATATCATTGCCGTTCTCGTCCCTTACGCTTGAGATTGTCCCGCGCTCCATTCCCCTTACCCCCGAGATGATGTAAACCGCTGCAGCCAGGGCACCGGCCGGGTATTCAGTCTGGGGCACATGAGGGATAAACCCGCCGGCATCGAGGTGACATCCAAGTCCACCGGCGGGAGTGACCACCGGGATACCCTTTTCCACAAAAGCATCAACGGCATATTTTATGAACTGAGGGGAATGGCTGATGACATTCATGTCGAGCGTTTCGTACAGTCCGACAGCCATGGCTTCGATCTCCCTGACGCTCATGCCGCCATAGGTGAGGAATCCTTCAAACAGCGGAACAAGGTCCCTCATCTGCATATAGATCGCCTTATCATTGGTGCAGATCCCGCCACCACGGGTGCAGCTCACCTTGCGGCCCGAGAAATAGGCAAAATCGGTATAGCTCATCATTTCGTGGAGGATCTCCCTGATTGATTTGTCGCCGTATCCTTTTTCCCTTGTTTTAATGAAATAAAGGTTTTCGTTGATGAGGCTTATATCCATCAGGACCTTTATGTTGTGCCTGCGCGAGATCTTCCAGACATCTTTCATATTCTGCATCGAGAAAGGCTGACCCCCGATAAGGTTGGTCCCGGCCTCAAAACGGATGAAAGCTATGCTTGAAGCGCCGTTGCTGTTTATCAGATCCTCGAGCTTTTTTGTGTCCATGTTTCCCTTGAAAGGATGATCGCTCTTAATTTTCAGGGCCTCATCTGTATAGATTTCAACAACTTTCCCACCTGCAAGCTCGATATGGGCCTTGGTTGTCGTGAAATGGTAATTGGTTGCAACGATTTTCCCTTTTGTCACAAATGCCTGGGAAATTATATGTTCGGCGGCCCTGCCCTGGTGTACGGGGAGAAAGTACTTCTGGTTGAATACATCGGCGACCGCCTTTTCAAGCTTTGTATAGCTGAACGAACCGGCATATGAGTCATCTGCCACCATCATTGCTGCCACCTGGTTATCGCTCATTGCATTTGTGCCGCTGTCGGTAAGCATATCCAGGAAAACGTCTTTATTCTGCAGCAAAAATGTATTGAACCCTGCCTCTTCAATTGCTTTTTTCCTTTCTTCAATGGGCAAAAGATTCAGTTTTTGCACCACTCTTACTTTATGCATTTCGAGGGGTATCTCTTTACCGCTGAAGAATCTGACTTTTCCGTCTTTTTGAGTGTTTTCCATTTGTTTCCGCGTTAATAATTAAAAAAAAGGCCTGCCGTTCTGAGGGCAAGCCATATTTATAATGTCTGAGTTTATATTCAATTCATATAACAGGACTTACCATAAAATCCTGCTGCAATAAAAGTAATAATAGATTCCAATGTTTAATTTAACTATCATAATTCCTTACAAAGAATCACCCAAACCTACCTTTTTTTTACATAATTGCAAAATATCGAACAGATTTTAAAAGAATGTTTTTTGAAATGCTTCAGGAACACCAGGACAAATGCCACTTGCACAGAGAACACAGGGAAGACACTGAGTCAGGCTTGGTTGATAACCGCTTCTGGAACTTTGTCAGTTCATTGGTTCCACTTACTCACAAGTCCCATCCGGATATGGCGTTGCAGGCAATGATAAATAGTTAAAATAAGGACCCCCGGGTTTCGGTACCAGGGGTCCACTCTTTATTTAAGTTTGATGAAGAACATTTTATCTGTGGATCAATTTACCTGTAAAAGCAAGTTCGCCATCAACAGTCAGCTTATATATCAGCATACCGCCGCTGAAATTGCCTGGCGCATAATCTAAATGATATTGATTATATGCAACCAGGTTATCGTCGAACAGCGTGGATAACTTCTTTCCGTAAATGTCGAACACTTCAAGAAGGACTTTCGAGTCTGTTTTTAGCTGAAGTTCAAAATAAACATGCCCGGTAAATGGATTAGGATAAGCCTTTACTCCAAATTCAGCGGCAATGGCATTGGTTTTGCCTGCCGGTCTGATCTGTATATTTCCGCAATCTAGTGTTTGCAGGGTTACCGAATTTGCAGACTGGGAATATTCGTTTGTTGAGTAAAGGAGCATCCCTTTGGGATCCGTGACAAAGAATGAGATCTGATCCCCCGTGCCTGGCTCACCCTTGTCGATTATGGTGAGAACTATAGTGTTGTTGCCGTATGAGGAAATCAGGCTTTCCTCCCGGAGGACCTGCACAACCGCGTTTGAAAGGGTGATATTCGCCTCTCTGACAGCCTGGCTGTTCCTGGTTGCAGGGACGAGTTCCTTCACAATGAAAGATGAGGGTTTGTCTGAATGGATCTGGTATGTCTGGTTTCCTTTTTTGAATATCGCGGAAAAGTTACCCTGCAAACCGATCTTGCTTTTATTCAGCTTGACATTAAAGCCGAAGATATTCTTTGAGCCCGGATCGCCGCTAAAAGATCCCATTGATTTGGACGTAAGCACAATACAGCCGCCACCTGTGGCAAATTCAGCAGCCATTGCCGAAACCGTTACCTCGGTCGAGGAAGAGCCGCACGATGCATCAGCAGCATAATTTCCGCCGAGCTCCCAGCCGACAATAATGGTTTTTGATAATCCCGAAGTCCCACGATCAATATTCAGATCAGCAGGGAAAGTGGTTGAGATCTGGTCAGTCAACTGGCGCTGATTTGAAAGGGTCACTCCGTCGGAGGGACTCAAATTGAAAGCCAGGGTGGCTGTCCCAAGGTCTCCACAGGGAGCCCCGCCAGCGGCAGTAACCACAACTTTAAGGTTGATTGTTGCCGAACCCCCGGCTGTGAGGCTGGTGTTGGCAAAATACGTCCCCAAATAGGTCCCGCAGGCGGTCCTTGGATTAAAAATATCAGTCAGGGTTCCATTTGTACTGTTATAATTGCCGGTTTTATCCGTAAACGACCAGCTGTCGGTATAAACACCTGCATCAGTGTGGGTTGTACTGGTCAGGTCAAGTCCTTCGAGCTGCTCCCCGCTGATGCCGGTCACGCTTCCTGATGCCGTAAATGCAGTGCCGTAGGTGGCATTGTATGCGGTTATATTTGTTGCAGCATCTGCCCTGAGGATATTTCCAGTTGTGCTTACTGCAGCCGATACCAGCACGTATTTACCGGCATCTTCGCCAGACAGGCTTAGTCCGCTGACAGTTATAGTTTTACCGCTTCCGGCGTTCGGATCTGAAAAGAGTACTGAAGTGAAGCTGACGGCAAGCTCATCTCCCGCAAGCCTGTTGTCGGCCAGATTAACTGCAGCTGTAGCTTTGCCATCATAAACCTTATCTCCACCTGATACTGTGACAGTTAGTGTACGGGCTGACAAAACAAAGTTATCGACGGCCGAGGAACTATTGTAAGTATCATCGCCTGCAAAATAAGCATGAACCTGCTAAGTGCCGGGGAACTGGGCCAGGGTGATTGAAGCAGAAGCAACTCCCTCTGAACTTGTGGTTGCAGTGATGCTCTGACTTCCGATTGTGAATGATACCGTTTTACCAGGTATGCCGGTATTGGAACTACTACTTGCCAGGGAGGCCGTCAGGTTTGCAAATTCTCCGCAGGTCCCTTTAAGATCTCCTCCATAAGTGAGGGTCGTGTATTGCTGCTGGACGGTCACGCTTATTGAACAGTTTTAACAGTTCCGTCACCGGCTCTTGCGGTCTACGAAATCGCAGTGGTACAAATGTTCAGTTCAACACCGTCAAGTGTAGAACCTGAACTTGTTGTAGCACCGGTCAAAACATATGAAAGTGCCGGCGTTCCGCAATTATCAGTAACAACGGCATCAAATTCGTTCCCAGTAATTGTATAGGCAGTGCTGCCGGCATCGAGGTTCAAACGGAGAGCCTGTGCCAATTAGTGTCCCGCCGGTGGATGCAGTGTACCAGTGAACTACCCCGCCTGACGGACATCCGGATGCCGTAAGATCACCTGCTCCTCCCTGGCAGATCGTTGTTCCGAAGGCGGCAAATGAACCTGTGAAGCTTATCGAAAGTCCAGTTTCCGCAGAGCCTGCCCTGCCGGAATTGTCAGGTACTCTCAAGCCAACAGGATAGACTTTCCCGATGATGGGATTTATTCCCAGGCTCTTCAGCGCCGACCAGGAAAGAACCGGTTTCATTCCCTGATGATCACCGTAAACCCCATCATTATTGATATCCCAGCTGTATAAAACAATATAATCCCCGCAATCTTCGTCCGGATCAGCCGACTTACCTGCATCAAGCTGAACATCGGTGCCGGTAATTCCGTCAGATGTATTGCGTGTATAAGGACCTCATGCATCTGCCACAGGGGGAGTGACTGCGGTGATGGTAATCGATTTCTGAAGATAACTTGCATATCCCTGGTTATTAGTGATCCTTAAAACGGGCTTAAAGTTTCCGGTCATGTTATAGGCATGAGATACAGTTGCTCCCTGTGCTTCAACCACAAAATCGAATTCCGATCCTGACGCGTCAAAATCCCATTCATAGCGAACGATGGAATGCCCTGGATCAGGATCATGCGAACATCGGGCATCAAATATGATATTCTGTTTGCAAAGTGCCCCGTCTGAAGGCGTCAGGCTAAAGTAAGGCACCGGATAAACATCGTAAATTGTAAGTTGTGTTACAGATTCAGATGATTCGCAATTGGGATTTGTAACGGCAAGCCTGATGTCAAATGCCTGATTTCGTGGTAACTGAAAAGCGTTTAAAGTAGCCCATGCGATTTGTCCTGAAACAATATTTAAATCAGGGGTTTGATCATTGTTGATAAACCACCTGGCTGAAAGAGCTCCAGTCTCGTAATTGCCACCAGGATCACTCATAGTCCCATTCAAAGTAAGGTCTCTTCCGGCTGATAAGATATATGGACCTCCTGTATTTACGATCGGAGCTGTCTCATTTGCAGCGCATAATCCAAACAAGCCGGCAAGGATCAGGCAACAGGCAATTCTCTTTTTCATGTCCCAGAAATTTTAATGGTTAAGTGGCTAAATGTTTCAGGGAGTTAATTGTAAAGAGGATATTGAATCACCGGATATTTAAGTAGGACGAGGTAAATTCAGGTTGCGGCACCTCTCAGTTACCCGCATAAAAGCACAAAATGAGAAACAGTGAAGGTTTTTCAATGTATAACGTTGTAAATAAATACTTAGACAAAAAAATAAAAATCAAGTACAATAAATTTCCCGATCAAGCTGGTCGTTTAGCTTAAACCTAAAATTATTTATTTTATATTATGCTGAAAATTAGCCCCTTGATTTTGGTCAACCGAAATTGCAGGTTCGTCGATAATTTAGGAGAACTCTTTATCCTGGGACAGGCAGGTACACATTCTCCCGTGGTTTTCCTTCCTGTGCTATTTCTTGCTGTAGTTTCTGATCAAGGAGATTTTCGGGAACCCGAGCTTTGCAATTGCGGAGAAGTATTTGCCGGCGTCGTCGGCCGACTGGAACCCTGTCACGAATACCTTGAAGTACTCCCATTCCTGGACGATCTCCACCGGCAGGTTGAGGTTCGAAGTGATCTTCTTCTGTGCATCGAGGGCTTCCGATTTGCTGTGGAAAACGTCAACCTGGAGGACTATTTCAGCCGGGGCTGCAGAAGAATCTGCCATGGCATCCGCTGGCAATGGCAGCACTTCCTCAGCTGCTGCCGGTACACTATCCGCCTGCCCGGCAGCCAGCGGTATCTGATCTTCTCGCTTGCGAACAGGGAATGCCCAGAAGTTCTTCAATCCCAGGAATGAAAGCGTTGAATAATACTCCTCCATCTCTTCCTGGCTTGAAAATCCTGTTATCCGGACCTTGTAAAATCCGTCTTCCTCGACTATGATTACGGATTTGTCAATGACAGCTGCCAGCTTTTCTTTCAGAACGGCTGAATAGGATTCATGGCGAAATGCACCGACCTGTATTACCAGGTCCGGATCGGCAGCTTCGTGTTTTGGATCCGGCCGGGAATCGAACTGGCCTTGCGAACTCAGGCTATTCATAACCAGAATGGTCAGCATAGCCAGGCATCGGGAGTTCATAAAAAATCTGTTAAGTGATCTATCAGAATTTCCTCATATCAAATGTAGGATAAAATTAATATCTGAAAGTCTTAAATAATGAGTAATTTTCAATGAATTACGTTTAAATCCAAAGTTTTAAAGTCAGGGATTATTTATTGCGCGGAGAAAACAGACCTGCCTGACGGCAGCGCAAGGAAGGCACGGAGTCATAAAAGATTTCACTATTCAGCTGTTTGATAATTACTGGTATTATTTTTGTTCCTGCCTTTAAGCTAACTTGTCATTCATGAAAAAGATCTTCATTCTGTCGGCTGCCTGCTGCCTGTTGTTAACCTCCTGCTCAAAAGATGAAATTCCCATCGACAAGGACAATCTTTTGCTCGGGGTCTGGAACTATTCCCGGGCAGAAAATGAGGTCTTTGTTTATTCAAGGGCGCAGGCATTCAGTCAATGCCCCGGTTATACATTCAGGTCCGACGGCTCCCTTACTGAAAGGAACCTCGCCGGATTTTGTGCAACGCCACCTGTTTCGTATTCCGATTACCAGGGCAGGTGGACTTTTCTGGGCAGGAATCTTGTGAAAGTGGATGTCTCAAATTACGATGGTCCGGAGACTTACACGATTGAGATTAAATCAGTAAACAGTGATTCACTGAAAGTCATAAGGAATTACTGATTCTAATGGAAGGAAATTGTCCGGTATCGCGCAGGGGTACAAGCAATCCTGGCTTTATAAAAGTGGGTTTCAAGGAATTCAGTTTTCAAGGCGGATCCCCAACGAAATGAATTTAAAAATGTTTTAATCAGAAATTCAAGTCATTAAATATTCCGCCATGAATTTACCCTGGTTCAAACGTTTCGGGATCATTTATCTCCCGATAAAGCCGGCAGGCTGGATCATTATGCTGGCAGGGATCGTTTATGCCGTTTTCAGGTTTGTCAGCATCGACAGCAGGTCTCATTCTGCAAGTGACACACTGAGGCCGTTCCTGATCAACCTCATCATTATTTTTATCGCATACTCGGCGATTGCTTTCATTTCGAGTTCCCTGGCAGGGAATAATGATAAAATTGCATGATAAGGCCGGTAATTCCGGAAAAGCCCTGAAAAGCAAACTACATGAAAGAACTTAAGTGATGCAAGGCGGACGGGGAGTAACAAAAACCAAAATCCAGGCAGATATGAAAAATGTTTTATTTATCCTTGGAGCCCTGATTATGCCTGCGATCTCTCCTCTATGTTGCAGCGTCGGTTCGATGCCCTGGGTAAAAATACCCGGAAGGAACCTGGAACAAGCCGGCAATGATCCCGGCGCATGATATATTGTTAATAAATTAACAATGTCAGGGTGGCCGGCCATTCAGGGATGCCCCCCTGGCCAGGCTAGCTTCGTCATACGCCCCGGACCCGCATTTAAGGGCCGGCTCATAAAATCTTTTCCATTGCAGAAAGACTGCAACCATCCTGTTTTTCTTTGCAGAAATCAAATTACCCCCATGACCGGGGTAAAGAAACAATTTAACTTAATTCTTAAGGCTATGAATGATGGCAGGAAACAAAAGGTGCACAACCTGATTATTCTGGATGAAAGCGGATCGATGTTGTCTATCAGTGAATCGATAATCAGGGGGTTTAACGAACTGGTCCAAACCACAAAGGGGCTTGAAAAGTCATTTCCGGACCAGGCGCATTTTATCTCTTTCGTAACATTTAACGGGCTCGGGCAGAAATTAATTCATTTTGCAGAGCCGGTGAGCAAGCTTGAAATGATCGACGACAGCAAGTACAGGCCCGACTCGCTCACTCCCCTGTTTGATGCGATGGGGTTTTCCATCGGGAAGCTCAGGAAAATTCTCGAGGATGATAAGGATTATCATGTATTGGTCACAATTCTGACGGACGGTGAGGAAAATGCATCAAAAGAGTTTTCCGGGGCTGCAATTAAAAAGATGATCAATGAGCTGAAGCTCAGGAACTGGACGTTTACATATATCGGGACGGATCATGATGTCGATGGATTTGCGGTTTCAATATCCATCCAGAATTCGGTGAAATTTGACAGGGATGAATCCGCCATTAACCATATGTTTTTAAATGAACAGCAGGCGAGGTTCAGGTTCTGCAAAAAGATCAGGAATAATGAGGATACGGCCACAGGCTATTATGAAAACCTGCCTTCAACAGTGGAGCAGGCAAAAGAACCGGAATAAAATTGCTGTTGATGCCGGTCCTGGCTGCAGGTCGGCCCGAAAGGCCCGCATAGCGGGGATCAGGCAGATCTGTACCAGGCGGTCCGACTTAAGTGATTTGGCGGCTAATTCTCCAGGAAGGTCAGGACAAACGACGCTCCTTTCTGACCGGATTCAGGGTTTAATTCCAGCCTGCCGCCGTGTGCCAGCATGATCTGCCTCGACAGGCTCAATCCTATTCCATAGTTTTTTGGCTTTGTGGAGTAGAAAGGCAGGAATATTTTTTGCACTGCATCGTCCGGTATCCCGGGGCCGTTGTCAGTGATGATTATCCATGGCTGTCCTTTTTCATTCATGCCGGCGGTCAGGATAAGCTCCTGCTCGCCGATACCGGCCATGGCCTCCAGGGAATTCTGGATAAGGTTGATTAACACCTGCTCTGTCAATTCAAGGTCTGCCTTGAGTGAGAGATCATCCGGCTTTATGCGCCTGACCAGGTTCACGCCTTTTTCTTTGAATTTTGGTGCGAACAATGTGCTGACCCGGTCGAAAATCTCATTGACCGGGACATTGCGCAAATTTGGCCTGGGGATAAGGGATATGCTTTTTGTCGCCTTGACAAAATTTATCAGGGCCTGCGTCCGTGATTCAATGATCTCCAGCCCGTGATGGATATCATTGGCCGTCTCGTCACTGAGCTGGGCGGGGCTGAGGAGAGCGCCCGATTCATCTTCGAGCATCTGCCGCGACATGCCTGCCAGGTTAGTGATGGGAATTGCCGAATTGACTATCTCATGGGAGATTATCCTGATTTGCTTCTGCCAGGTTTCAATTTCCCTGGCGATCAGCTCATCCTTTTTCCTTTCAATTTCCTCCTTTTGCCTTTTGAGCTCCCTGTTCTGGAAATCAAGCTTTTTGTTGTTCCTTTTCAATTCGAATTCGTACCGGATGCCCAGCTTCTGCAGGTAATAAATGCTTGATATGATAAAAATGAAGAGCCCGACCTGGGCAATCTTGTAAAAATGATAAAAGCCGTTTATCCTGTCGACAATCGGATAACTGCCACTCGAGGTCAGGATCATGATCTTGTCAATTGTAAGAACAAGAATAAAGTAATACGCCAGGGATGACCAGTAGAGCAGTTTTTCTTTCTGTGGATCCAGAAGCAGCTGGGGAATGACGGCAGTTCCAATAAGCAGGTAAGGGTAATAGGTAAAACCTTCTTCTTCAACGAATCCCATCAGGGTAGGGATCAGGATGAAGATAAGATGCGGCAGGTATATGAGCGACAGCTTGCACCATAATGTATATCCGAAGTATGCCAGCGCGATGTTCATAATGTTCAGGCCAATCAGGATTATGACCCTGACTGTTCCGAAGTTGAGAGGGTTCCCTTTTATGATTTTTCCCAGCACAATGACGATCATGATCATTATCATGCAGCATAACAATGCGAAGTTTATCTGGTTGGTGAGGATAATGGTCCGGTTGTGATTCTTATCATCGGGCTGTTTTATCCCGATGTTTGAAATAAGCTTCCAGATGTTTTTCATATGCTCTTTGAGAACTTATAAAGCTGAAAGATTGAAGACTTCAAGTCCGAAATGCGCAATCTTGCGATACAAGGTGCTTCTTGCGATTCCAAGTTCCTCAGCAGCCTTCGAGAGATTGCCATTGTATTTGCCAAGGGCCGATGCGATCGCATTTCTTTCAAAATCTTCCACCTTCATGGTCTTCATTGAATCTGCCTGGCCATTTGCTGATTTGATTTTCAATGGAAAGTCTTCAGATGTCAGAGTTTCTCTTTTGCAAAGAATGACAGCCCTTTCAATGCAATGGGCAAGCTCCCTTATATTTCCCGGCCAGTGGTATTCGTGCATTTTCAGATAGGCATCACCTCTTATTTTGATCCCCGGCTTTCCGTACCGTTCTGAAAACACCCTGAGATAGTGATCTGCGATCACTTCAATGTCTTCCTTTCTATCGCGCAGCGGAGGTAGCATGATTTCTACTGTGTTAATACGGTAGAGAAGATCCTGCCTGAACGAAAAGGAATCGGCCATTTCGTAGAGCGGCATATTCGTTGCAGTGATCAATCTTACATTGACAGGCACCTGGTTATTGCTCCCGATCCTTACCACTTTTTTGTTCTGGATTGCGGTAAGTATCTTAGCCTGGAGCGGCATGCCCAGATTTCCGATCTCATCCAGGAAAAGCGTTCCTCCCGAAGCATCCTCGAACCTTCCTGCCCTGTCTTCCCTCGCATCTGTAAATGCGCCCCTTTTGTGACCAAATAGTTCAGCTTCGAAAAGAGTTTCGGGAATAGCCCCAAGATCAACATGCACAAATGGTTTCCCCTTTCTCATGGATTTACAGTGCAGGGTCCAGGCTGCGAGCTCTTTACCGGTTCCGTTTTCGCCCATGATAAGGACGTTGGCATCCGTTGGCGCAACCGTTTCCATAGTTTCCAGGATCTGCGCCATAATTTCCGACCGGCTGATTGTTTCCGGATAATTCTCATCCTGATCGTTCGAGCCTGTTTTGCACTTGCGTAAAGTGCCGGTAACTCTGCCTTTTCCACCTGACTGAAGGGCATTCTGAACCGAGGCTATCAACTGTGCTTTGCTCCAGGGTTTTATTATGAAATCTGTTGCTCCGTTCTTCATGGCCTGCACTGCAAGGTCTATTTCACCATAAGCAGTGGTTGAAAGGATCCGTATGCTGGGGTCTATTTCATGAATTCTGCCGATCCAGTCAAGCCCTTCCTTCCCGGAAGTACTGCCAGGTGAAAAATTCATGTCGAGAAGGATCACATCATATTTGCAGGCTGACAGAAACTGAGGCAGTAATCCCGGCCGGTCGATGACATCCACTTTTTGAAACAGGTTCCTCACCACAAGACCTGCTGTGTATGAGACATCCCTGTCATCATCAACTATCAGAATGCTCGGGGACCTTTCTGATCTCATTTGTGTAGATGCGTGATATTTAAATAAATATACCCTACACAACAAAGATATGAAGTGTAGCGATACGAGTCAATAAAATGTTTCAAAACAGGACAATAATGATCAGTTCAGAAAGGAAGTAAGCTTTGTATAAGGTTGAATTACAAAACAATATGTTAATTGGCCTGATTGTTGGATTCTCTGGGATGAAGATAACAGCTAAATCTAAAAATTCTAAATATTCTCTTTTCAACAGATGAAAACCAGGGACATACATATCATCATAAACCCGGCTGCAGGTAATGGCAAAGCGAACCTTGTCGCTACAAGGCTTATGAAAAGACTGGGATCATATTCGGAATCGTTGATAATTCTCAGCCATACTGCCGCCAGGGATGAAGCCACAGGGATTACCAGGAGGGCTTTAAAAAATGGTGCAGGCCTGATCGTCGCCGTAGGGGGTGACGGAACAATCAACGAGGTGGTGAACGGTTTCTTCAACGGGAGGGAACCTCTGAATCCGGAGTGTGAGCTCGGAATAATCAATTGCGGTACAGGGGGCGGATATGCGAAGACCCTCAACCTTCCCGGATCGCTGGAAGACCAGATAAGCCTGATCCTGAGGCCTCATTCCCTGATGCTTGATGTCGGACACATTTCATTTATGGATCCTGACGGCAGGAAATCTTCAAGACTTTTCGTAAATGAATGCCAGGTCGGAATTGGAAGCACGGTCGCTGCAAAAACAGGGAAGAGGGTCAAGAAGCTTGGCGGCACCCTGGCATTCGGGATCACTGCGGCAATACAGGCGGTTCTGTTCAGGCCAATGACAATTAACCTTCAGTTTGATAATGAAAGTGCCTCCGATTTCAGACTTATAGGGCTTGTTGCAGGAAACGGGGTCGAATGTGCCGGAGGCATGAGGCTTACCCCGGATGCCAGATTGAATGACGGACTTTTTGATGTCCTGTCAATCCATGAAATGAATGTACTCAACAGGCTGATTAGTTTCCCGAAAATATATTCTGGTCAGCATATTAACGGGAAAGAGTTTTCCCTGAAGAAATGCAGGTCGCTCAGGATAAGATCGGATATAAGCATAACTCTTGAGGCGGACGGTGAGATAATCGGGTCTTCACCATTTGACCTTGAGATGATCCCTTCAGCAATCAGGGTAAAAGCGGACTTTTAAAACAGGAAATCATGAAGACCCGTTGGAACAGCTTTTTGAAAAAATGGTTTGAGATCAGGATATTCATTTCTCTCTCAATCGTATCGATCGTTACTCTCCTTTCATTTACGGTCTTCAGGCAAATGCCGTCGGACATTGAGATCGCCGGCAAATGGGCCGGCTGCTCTCCCGGGATATCTCTCAGGTACGGATATATCCTGGTGGCTTTCATGGTCTTATCAGCATCACTCATAAGGATGTGGAGCGGTACTATTCTGACTTCCTCGACGGTCATGGATTTTAAGGTCAGGGACGACAGGCTGATGCTTGCAGGCCCCTATAAGATAGTCAGGCATCCGATCTATTCAGCCGATCTCCTGGCCTTTACCTCGTTGTCGCTCTGTCTCAGTCCAGTCGGATTATTAATTCCGCTGCTCATCAGGCTGCATTACCAGTGCCTGATCAGGTATGAAGAGGAGACTCTGGTTAAGAAGTTCGGGGATGCCCGGAGGGAATACATAAGCTCTGTTCCCGCTTTACTGCCGGGGTTGAGAGGCTTCCCGGAAATCATAAGGGATTTCAGGATCAATTATGATGGCTTCAGGCACAATGCACAGTACATTCTTTTTATTCCCGGCCTGATAGTTGCAGCTTTCACCGGCAAATTCATCCATGCCATCCTGATCGGCTTCCCTGCTGCAATTGATTGGGCAATAGTCCACACCATCAAGGGGATCCCGAAACGGGATCATCCGAAAGCGTCTGCAAAAAGCAGGAAATTCAGCCGGTCAAAGGTATTCAGGGATATCCTTTATTCCCAGTGCTGGGAGGATCCCGGTCTCGACAGGAGAGCATTCAGGATTCAGCCTGACGATGTTGTTTTTACTATTACGTCAGGAGGGTGCAATGCACTGGCATTTCTTCTCGACAACCCGAAAAAGGTGATATGCCTCGACATGAACCGTCATCAGAATTACCTGCTTTCTTTGAAATTAAATGCTTTCAAAACCCTGACGTATCAGGAAACCCTTGAATTCTTCGGCATCAGGCCTTCATCCTTCAGGCTGCAGTTTTATGACAGGATCAGGCCCTCCCTTCCTGAAGAAGAACAGCTTTACTGGAGCACCAGGAAAGCCTGCATCCGGGATGGAATAATTCACGCAGGCCGGTATGAATGGTTCATGCATCTTCTGATGCGGTTGTTCAGGCTTCTGATCGGTAAAAAGATCATCGCCGAGCTGTTCAGCCTGAAAACTGTGCCCGACCGCCAGAGATTCTTCGACACCAAATGGAATAATAAAAGATGGAGGGTTTTTTGCAGTTTGTTCCTGAGCAGAACTTTTGCCAGCCTTCTTTTCGATAAGAAATTTTATAAATTCATTGAACCGGGATTCTCCTTCAGGAAATATTACAATGCTTCCGTAAGGAGGGCAATAACGGAGCTTCCAATCCAGGAGAACAATTTCCTTGCATATATACTCCTTGGAAATTATAACGACGGCAACCTTCCTGTATATCTCAAAAAGGAGAATTTCGACATAATTCGCACACGGGTCGATCGCCTGGAAATGGTCACTGAAGGGTGCATGGATTATTTCAACAGGCTGCCCGCGGATTCGATCTCAAAATTCAATTTCACAAACATCTTCGAATGGATGCATATTGATGAATACACCAGGCTGCTCAGGGAAACGGTAAGGGTTGGCACCGACAAAGCTGTTCTGACTTACCGCAATCATCTGGTAAGCAGGAGCCGGCCCGAGTCCCTGTCGGAAAGCATAATACCCGATCCGGAATTATCGTCGGAGCTTCATAAAGGGGACCTTTCATTCATTTACAAGGCATATATCGTCGAACGGATAAGAAAGAGTTATGTATGAAGTAAGGGAAATAAGGGATGGAAAGGGGATGAATGATTTTCATTCTGTCGCTGCGGATGTTTATCGGAACGATCCAAACTGGATCCGGCCTCCTGTCTCTATTTTAAGAGAAGTTCTTGATCCTCATAAAAATCCGTATTTTGCCAATGCATCACTCAGGATCTTTGTCTGTTATTCGGATCAAAGACCGGTTTGCAGGTCGATACTGGTCATTAATCATCAGTACTGGGATAGGTGGAAGACACGATCCGCATTTTTTGGTTTTTTTGAAGCAGCAGATGATCCGGCCGGGGTTCAATACCTGTTCGCAAGTCTCGGATCAGCTGCCAGGGATTCGGGAGCCGAAAGCCTTGAGGGACCTTTCAATCCAAATCATTATTCAGAACTCGGTATTCTGACCGATAATTTTGAAGACAAGCCGGTCTTTTTCGAGGTTTACAATCCTCCTTACTATTCCCGCCTGCTTGCGGAAGCCGGATTCAGCGAGTCCTTCAGGCTCCATACGATGATCAACACGAAAATAAAGGAAACCGTAAATGAAAGATTCAGGGTTCCTTTTCACCCATCCCCGGGTTCAGAGATCTCAGTGAGAAAATTCAATATCCTGAAGTACAGGAAGGATCTGGAAATATTAAGGGATATCAATAATGAGGCTTTCAGGGAGAACATGTATTTCCTCCCGTTATCGGCCAGGGAGTACGATTTCGCAGGAAAGTTCTTTTTCCTGATAACAAAACCCTCTTTTATCCTGATCGCCGAACATAAAGGCATCCCTGTTGGAGCGGTTCAGTTCGTCCTCAATTTCAATGCCCTTCTGCAGCCGATCAAGGGATGCATGAAGTTCCGGCATTTCCCCCTGTTAATGCTCAGGCGCCGGAAGGTAAAAGAGCTTATTGTTTTTACGTGCGGCGTGAAAAAAGCCTACCGGCAGACGCTGATCCTCACAGCCCTGTTCAATGCAGGCATCGAGGTTCTGCGCAATTGTTCGTCACTTTCAACTACATGGATTTCAGATGAAAAACTTGGAAATGTCGCGGCAAGGCTGCTGGATATGAAAGCCTATAAGCATTATTCGATCTATTCAAAAAGCATACGGGATATCAGGTGAGAAATGACAAAGACGGATGAAATACTAAAATACTGGGATCTCGGATCCAACGGCAAAGGGGAACTTCTAGCCGGTGGATCGTCGTGCATACAGCTCGCAAATGATTACGGCACTCCCCTTCACGTCGTTCATGAGGAAAGATTGAGTAACACATGCATAAGCTTTCTCGAGAACATATGGAAATACCCGGGAAAAACGTCGGTGCATTTTGCATTTAAGTGCAATCCTGTGCCCGGAATTATCAGGATCATCAGGAGTACCAGCATTAAGGCTGAAGTCATGAGTGAATTTGAGCTCAATCTTGCCCTGGACCTCGGGTATCAGGGCAATGATATAGTAGTCAACGGCCCGTTTAAAACCGATTCACTGATAAGATCCTGCCTCGCGAATGGCATCCGGCTGATAAATGTGGATTCGGTATCTGAGCTTGAAAGAATTATCAGCATCAGCAAATCGCTGGGTAAAAATGCAGACGTACTATTAAGGATCAACCCTGACTTTATTCCGTCGGGAATGAACCGGGGAAGTGCAGCAGCTGACCGGAAAAGATCACCGTTCGGGCTCGATCTTAAGAACGGTGAGGTCCGCCTGGCGCTGGGCATAATTAAGAGATCAGGAGAAATAAGGTTCAGGGGGTTCCATTTGCATATCGGGTCAGGTATCCGGAACGTTTCTGAGTTCGGCAAGGCCATTTTAAAGATCAGACCTGCGATAAATGAGGCTGAGAGGTCAGGATTTGAAACCGAAATGCTCGATGTCGGAGGGGGACTGGGAGTACCTGACTCCAGGGAGATGACATCATTTGAACTGTTAAAATACCAGGCAATTGATCAGCTGCCCCGTTCAGACGGGTCAAAGCTCCATATATCGTTCGGCGAGTATGCCGATTCTGTCATCAACGCTGTATCCTTTATTTTCAGGAACAGGAATCTGCCCGAGCTCATATTTGAACCCGGGAGGTGCATAGCGAGCCCTAACCAGCTCCTGTTGCTGAGGATACACCAGGTAAAAGAGAGGCATAATGCAAGAAAGTGGTGGATCACCGATGCCGGCATCGGCACCCTTACCATGCCCACCTTTTACGAACACCACAGGGTTATCCTGTGCAACGATGTCAGGAGAAGGGTATCTGAAAAGGTCACCATCTCCGGGCCCGGATGTTTTTCGGCGGATGTCGTTTACAGGAATATCCCGATGCCCCCGGCTAAAGCCGGCGAGTTAATTGCGATACTCGATTCCGGTGCTTACTTCACTTCATGGGAATCATCTTTCGGATTTCCCAGGCCTGCCATTGTTTCAGTGCTGAACGGCAGGCCGCGCCTCCTTAGAAGACGGGAAACCTTCAATGATATGGTATCCCGGGATTTAATCTGAAAAAATTGACTGATTTAAACTGAAGTGCCATGAAATTCAAGATAAATTATGTATCAGGTTCTGCAGAACTGCTTGAGCTTTGCGATAGCCTTGCCGTTCTGATAACGGGTAAGGGACATGAAAAGGTAAATGGGGATCAGGACTCAAATTTTATCCTTAATCTGATAGACCTGGATTCCCCCAAACCATTCAGGCGTAGAAATGAAGAAGAAAAGGTCGTTTCAATTGCGTATGCGCCGAAAGCGCCGGAAAACCTGAAATCGGGCTGCTATACTGCCCTGGTCAGGAGCATTTCAAACCTTCTTTTCTGTGTTTACCATGAAAGGAATGGGAATAATCTCAGGGCATGCAGCATTACCCCCGAGGTAGGTTTCGTCGAATTCGACTACAACGGGGAAACCCTTTACAAGTATATGTACCCGGTGATAAGCTCGCATTTTGTACTTGGCAACGAACTTGCAAATGACAGCCACCTCGAAAACATTGGTAATATCCGGGAAGTTGAGGATCTGAAGGTCTATGGGAATGAATTGTTAAAGCTTGGAGTTCTGCCTTCGCCCTTCCCATTAAAGGAATTCCTCGACCAGGAGCTCATCGATCACCTGTACAGGCTGTACCAGATAAAGGGACTCAGTTATGGCAACCTAAGTATCAGGAACACCAATCACGGCACCAGGAATCCATCTTTCTGGATGACTGCAAGGGGAGTAAACAAATCGGAGCTTCGGGGGGTTGGCCAGGATATACTGCTGGTAACCGGCTACAACAGGGAGTCGAACAAAATGGTCGTTTCCGTACCTTCTGAACATGATCCCCGGATCAGGGTTTCGGTCGATGCGATTGAGCATTATCTCATTTACGGGGAATTTCCGCAAACCGGTGCCATTGTTCATGTCCATGCATGGATTGAGGATGTTTTGTGTACCTCCCAGAGCTATCCATGCGGCACGAGAGAGCTCGCTGAAAATGTGGTGGCATTACTGAGGAAAACACCGGATCCCTCCCGGGCCGAGGTAGGTCTGAAAAACCACGGCCTTACGATAACAGGACCCGATATCAGCGATATTTTCCGGAGAATAGGCGGAAGGTTGAGAACTAATGTACCGATGATGGAATGAACGGATACGTCTTCTATATAATCAGGGAATACAGGTTCCGGTATTTGTCAACGGCTCTCGGGATTTCGCTGTGCGTTCTGCTTTTGTTTTTTTTAATTTCGCTGTACAATGGTGTTTCGTACGGTTCTGTCGAATATGTCAGGTCAGGCAGGACTGACCTCTGGGTATTGCAGGAACACTCAAGCAATATTCTGAGGAGCACATCGATCCTTCCATTTTCATACATGCAAAGCTTAAAAAGGATCAACGGAGTCAATTCAGCCTCCCCGGTCTTTTTCCTGCTCTGTTCGGTAAAGCTGAATAACCGGAATGCCTCCATGTATCTGACGGGATTCGACCAGGCAGCTGAAGAGGGAGGCCCCCCGGAAATCATTAAAGGACGAGGCATATTATCGGACAGGGAAATTGTAATCGATAAGGCATTTGCCTCAAAATATGGTCTGGAGATCGGAGATGTCATACAGATCAGGCACGACTCCCTGGAAGTTTCGGGAATAAGCGGCGGAACAAATATGTTTGTAATTCAGTATGCTTTCGTTTCACTCAGGAAATCATGGGATATCGCCGGGATCCCGAATTTCGTGTCTGCTTTCCGGTTATGCACCGACAAAGGGTGCGACCTGGCGTCGGTTGAATCAGAGATCAAAAATCAGTGCAAAAACGTCTCCGTATTCCGGGAAAAGCAATTCATAAGAAATAATACAGAGGAAATGAGGCATGGCATAATCCCTTTGTTACTTGTTGTCACACTGATCTCTGCCGTTGTCCTGGCAGCGATCCTCAGCCTGATCCTTTCAATCAGCATTATTGAAAAGCGCCGCGACTTTGCTATTATGAAGGCTCTTGGCTGTCCGCGCTATTTTATACTTAAGCTCGTTTTGAGATTATCAGCCAGCCTTGCAGCAGGAGGATTGCTTTGCGGTATCCTGGCATACTTCCCCGTTGTCAGCATCATCAGTAATATATCTCCTGAAATAGAAACGAGGTCTTCGCTGTATCAAATAATTCTTATTTCATCAGGTGTACTGGTTATCAGTATTTTAAGTTCACTATGGTCTTCAGCTAAAATTAAAAGGATATATCCTTTGGAAGCATTTAAATACTAACAGTAATGGATGAGACCTTCACAGCCAGGCTTGACGGAGTCACGAAGTACTATAATTCAGACGGGAAAGGGGTTGCAGCTTTAAGGGACATTAATTTCTCAGCCAGGAAGGGAGAAATGACACTCCTGCTTGGCCCCAGCGGAAGCGGTAAGACCACTTTCCTGACCCTGCTTGCAGGGATGCAGAGGCCTACATCGGGTGACGTTTATCTTTTCGGGATGCGAACAGCGGATTATTCACCAGTGGAACTGCAGTCGATGCGGGCCAGGAGGATCGGTTTTGTTTTCCAGAATTTCCTTCTGCTTGATTCGTTCCCCGTGTTGCAAAACATTATGATGGTTATGACTTTCGCCGGATCCGGATTGGAAGCTGCACGGAAAACATCGCTATCGTACCTTGAAAAATTAGGGATTGGAAACCTGGCAGGTTCGATGCCTTCGGCTATCAGCTATGGTGAAAAACAGAGAGTCGCGGTGGCGAGGGCACTGGTGAACGGGGCTGAGCTTATTATTGCCGATGAGCCGACCGGGAGCCTGGCATCTCAGCAGGGCATGAAAATAATTGAGATGCTTAAAGAATGCAGTGTCGGGGAAAACAGGTGCGTGATAATTGCCAGTCATGATGAAAGGATAATCACATTCGCTGACAAGGTGATCAGGTTAAGTGACGGAGAAATTGTTTAACTTAGATTGACTCTTCATACCCGGATATCAATTCCGGATCCGTAACAACCAGTTAATAAATTATATCCATTGGCGAATGAATTAATTTCAGCAATTATGGAAACAATCACCGAACTTCTCGAAAACAGCGCCTCCAGGTATGCTGACAATCCCTATCTTCTTGAAAAAAAGGGTGACAAATACGAGGCCACGACATTTAAGGAAGCAAGGGACCAGTCATACAGGGTTGCGGCGGGATTCATCTCCCTGGGTTTAAAGAAGGGTGACCGTGTTGCCCTGCTGTCCGAATCCAGGACCGACTGGGTGATAGCCGAGCTGGGAATCATGCACGCAGGCGCTGTAAGCGTCCCTCTTTCAATTCTCCTGAAAGAAGGCAATGACCTTAAATTCAGGCTCGAACACTCGGAATCAAGGTGGATTATCGTTTCAGCACACCAGCTCGAAAAGATCAACCAGGTTAAACCCGGTCTCAGGGATCTCGAAAAGATTATTCTTCTCGACCCGAAGGAGAGCTATTCAGAAGGTGAGATCTGGATCGGGAAAGTGAAGGAGCTCGGGGAGGAGTATCTGGCAAGCCGATATGATAAATTTCTTGAGATTATAAGATCCATAGGTCCTGACGATTATGCAAGCATATGTTATACTTCGGGCACTACAGCCGATCCGAAAGGCATTATCCTTTCCCATAAGAATTACATAGCTAATATCGATCAGGCTCTCTCCCTGTTCGATGTACCCGAATGGTGGTCGACTCTCCTTATACTTCCGTGGGACCATTCATTTGCCCATACCGTGGGGATCTATATCATGATGGCCACTGGAGCGAGCCTGGCAGCGGTTCAGTCGGGCAGATCGTACCTGGAGAGCCTGAGAAACATCAGCGTGAATATAAAGGAGATCCGGCCCACTTTTCTTTTCAGCGCTCCTGCGCTTGCCAAAAACCTGAGGAAGAATATCGAAAAAGCCATACGGGATAAAGGCCCGCTGACGGAGAAACTGTTCAGAAGCGCGCTGAAGGCAGCCTACCGGTACAACGGCAACGGCTGGGACAAGGGGAAAGGATCGAGGGTATTTCTCAAGCCTCTCTGCAAGCTTTATGACCTGCTGCTCTTCAGTAAAATCAGGTCAAATTTCGGGGGGAGGCTCCGTTTCTTTGTGGGGGGAGCAGCCCTGCTCGACATCGAGCTTCAGAAGTTCTTCTACGCCATCGGCATCCCGATGCTGCAGGGGTACGGCCTTACAGAAGCCTCACCTGTCATTTCAGGCAACAGGGAATACGTGCATAAGCTGGGGTCATCAGGCTGCGTGGTAAAGAACCTTGATCTCAGGATATGTGATGAGGAGGGCAGGGAATTGCCATGCGGGCAGAAAGGCGAGATTGTCGTGAAAGGCGATAATGTCATGAAGGGATACTGGAAAAATGAGAAGGCAACCGCGGAAACTATCCGCGACGGCTGGCTTCATACGGGAGATATGGGATATGTTGACAGTGATCGATTCCTGTTCGTCCTTGGAAGGTTTAAAAGCCTCCTTATCTCGGATGACGGTGAAAAGTACAGTCCCGAAGGGATTGAGGAGACAATCACGGACCGGTCGCAATTCATCGACCAATTGATGCTTTATAATAACCAGAACAAGTACACGACGGCGCTGATAGTGCCTAACCAGGAATCGCTGAAGAGGTGGGCAAAGACCAATAATATCAGCCTGGCTTGGGAAAAGGGGATTGAATCAGTGCTTAAGGAACTCGACGCGGTAATCGGCCAGTACAAGCCGGGAGGAAAGAATGATGATCTTTTTCCGTCGAGATGGATGCCTGCAGCTGTCGCAATTCTCGACGAGCCATTTACCATCGATAATGCGATGCTGAACTCCACCGGGAAGATGGTGAGGAGTAAGATCGTGGAGAAGCACAAGGGCAGGATTGATTTCCTTTACACCCCTGAAGCCAGGAATATTGTCAACCAGGCTAATGTAGATGCCATCAGGAAGGTACTTAATGTGTGATGCTGGTTGCTGGTTTACTGGTTAACTGGTTTGTTGGTTTCTCCGACATGATTGCACGATTGCAAGATTGCATGATTGCACGATTTCGCGATTGTCCCGACTACTTCATCTTAAGTATCACCGCCTTATACCTGTCATCCGCCCGTATGGAGTTGAATGCCTGATCCGACACGACCCTGTTTCTTAAAGGGAAGCCATGGTCAACGGCCTTAGCAAGTACATCGACCGCTTGCTTTGTTTTGCCGGCCCTGGTGAGTGACCTGGCGAGATTATAATAATTTTCAGGATTTTCACTGTCGGACCAAGTGCAGATTTCAAACATGAAGGCCGCCTGAGCAAAAGAACTGCTCCTGTAAAGGGATGTCCCCTGCACTGAACATCCAATTGAGATGAAGTTAAGGATCCTTGATGCCATCTGGCTCTTTTCAGGAGCACCTTTGTCACGCAGCCTGGTCAGCGACCCGGTTTCTCTTTTAAACCATCCTGATGCACTGTCGGGTATTGAAGCTGAAATCAAAATCTCACTCAGGTAGCTCATATATTTTTGTTCTGTTTCCTGTTCATCTGAGAGCACCCTTGTCCATTTGCGGATTGCAGCTGAGTATTCCGGAGATTTTTCAGTTTCAGCCAGCTGCTTGTCAATCCTCGTTTCAAAGGGAGTACCCCTGAAGTCCCGTACCGCTGACTTCATGTACCTTACTGCATCGATGAAATTACCCTCAGCCATGGAAGAANTGATCAGGCTTTCGGTCTTCTTTTCGAAGGCCGATATCAATGACTGGTCCGCAGGCAGCTCTTTATTGTTCATTTCCTGCAGCACCAGCCACTCCACGGCCCCGGTCATCAATTCAGTGGGAGGCCATTGATGGCCGCCGCTGAACGTCCTTAAATATGAGGTGATGCCGGGCCGGCTGTTAAGGTAGTCTGAAAGTTGAAACATCTCAGGGTAATTCATATCCCTGTTGCCGGCAATTCCATAGTACAGGAAGCCAGAATTGCCAGGGGAGAACGAGAAATTATTACCGGGGAAGCCTGCTCCGCAACCGATGACGCCGTAGATCCTCCTCTCCGACATGGCGAAGCTCATGGCAAACCGCGAGCCTCCGGAGAAACCCGATACATAGATCCTCTTAGGATCAATGTTGTATTTTGTCATAATATCCCGGAACATAGCATTGGCAGCGGTAAGGTTATCAGCGAGGGGGCCGTTCCGGGAATTGTTCGAGCATGCCAGGATAAAACCGTATTTCCGTCCGCCGTCAAGAAATGCACTGACCCCTCTTTTACCGCCTGCCGCCGGATCAAAGATCAGGATCACCGGCCAGCTTTTCTTATTGTCATAATTTGCAGGCAGGTAGAGAGCATAGCTCTGCGTGGTATTATCCCTGCACCTTACTGTATCGGTTACCCGGTCAGGCGGTACCTGGGCAGGCAGCAGGTGAAGGGTGCCCGCAAGGATAAGGCAAACGAGAATGATTATCTTAATTGCAGATCTCATTTTTGAGGTATTATCTGAAGTCCCAATTTAAAACAAAAAATCCCGTAAATGCGGGATTTTCTGCTATTATTCAGGTTCTGAATCCTGACAGGCTAGTATCCGAACAGTTCATTGACAGGGACTTCCCTGACATCGCCTATCTGCTTGAGTGCATTCATGTCGAGGGACTTCAGGTTGCCGATGATGCAATAAGTATATTTCTTATCCTTTATGTTTGTCCCGAAGAAATTCTTCAGGTCATCCATTGAAGAATTTTTGACATACTCGTAGGTATCCTTTCTCAGGTCATGATCAATGCCAAGATCGAGGTTCGACAGGTACCTGAAGAAAAGATTTTCCCTGTAGTACCGCTGGGTCGAGATCTTGTTCAGGATCGCTTTTTTCGAAGTATTGAAGAAGAGGGCACTTTCGGTGAAATTATTGAGGACCCTGTCCATCGACGTGATCGCGGATTTCATTTTATCTGCCTGGGTGGCGACATACCCGATAAGCCAGAACGGCTCATCCTTCCTGTCAGGCACCTGGTAGGATGCATAGGCCGAGTATGCCATTCCCTGGGCTTCCCTTATCTCCTGGAACACAACGGAAGCAATCGAGCCGGCGTAGTACTGGTTGAACAGCGAGGCTGAGACCTGGTTTTCGGGCGAGTAGGGCAATCCCCTGGAAACCATCACCAGATTTATCTGCGACATGTCGTAATTGGCAAGAATGACCTGGTTTTTGTCAGTATTCAGCTCCGGGTATTTTTTCAAAGCCGGTATCGGTTCAATTTTTTCGGGAGCCGGATGATTTTTCCGGATCAATGGTTCAACCTGCTCCAGGGTATACGGTCCGCAGTAGAGGATCCTGTGAGGATATGTAACCATTGACCTCACTGTTGAAACCAGCTTTTCAGGGTCCTGCTTCCTTATTTCTTCATCCAAAAGCACGTCATTCTGTGACGATTTGTTTCCATACATAGCCCAGTTAAGAAGCCCTGAATAGAGGATATTGTCCTGGTTAAGCTTCATGTCGTTCCTGTCCTTGATCGTGCTTTCCGCGTATTTCCTATACGCTGCGGTGTCGGCAACAGAGCTGCTTACGATCTCCTCCAGCAGGTTGATCCCCTTTTCGAAATTCCGGTTGAGCCCCGATACGTAAACATAGGAACGCTTTGAATCGCTGAACACGGCGGTATAAAGGCCATACCGGAACAGCTCCTGCTTGAGTGCGGTGGCCGTATGAAACTTAGTGCCTATGTAGGGGAGGTAATTGACCGCAAGCGGCATGCGGAGATCATTATCCTTGCCGGCATCAATCACATAATAAGTGCTGAAAAGATCACTTTTATCATTTGTACGGATGGCATTCAACTCGATGCCTTCGGAAAGCTGCTTGCGGCTTATCGCGGTATTGTAATCGACAAATACCGGGGAGATGCTGTCGGACGGGATATTCTTCCAGTCAGTAAAGAATTTGCTTTCATCGTTCCTGTTGATGGTCACAGGCGACAAAGGCGGCTTTTGCACCTTTATAAGCCCTTCGGCCTTGCCTTTTGTCTTGTACAAAGCAACAAAACCTGACTGGAACAGCTTGTTTGCATAGTCGACAAGCTCCTTCCTGGTCACTTTCTGAAGCTGGTCGCCGAATGTAAGTACATTATTCCAGTCATTTCCGTAAATGAAAGATTCCAGGAACGCGTAAGTTTCATAACGTGACCTGAACTGCTGGAGGTTATTCAACCTGTACTGGTTTGCGATTGCTTCAATAATCCAATCGGGGAAATCACCTTTTTTGAGCTTTTCGATTTCAGCAAGTACGAGATCCTTGGTTTCCTGGAGTGTCTGATTTTCCTTCGGCCTTACCTGGATCATCAGCGTTCCGTACTGGGTATTCAGGTTCGAACCTGCATAAGCTGAAAGCACCTTCTGGTCCTGGTTGAGATCGATATCAAACAGTCCGGCCTGACCGTTTGACAGGATATTTGAAATAAGGTAGATGTACTTTTTATCTGCGCTTTTCTGGCCGTCGGTCCGGTATCCCATAAACATGAATTCGAAATCGGGCCCCGACATCGTGAGCTCGACGGGTTTGGTGATGGGGTCTTCCCTGACAACCGGCACTTCAGGCACTGGTTTTTCCGGAAGCTGTCCAAAAGTCTGGTCGATCATTTGGATGGTCTTGTCCATGTCGAGGTCCCCGCTCAGGCAAATTGCCATGTTGTTCGGGACATACCAGGTTTTCTTGAAGTTCATGATGTTTACCTGCGAGGGATTTTTCAGATGCTCGGGGTACCCGATGACGTCCCTTCCCAGGGGGTTCTTCGGGTACAATGCTTTCATGAATTTTTCGTATGCCCTGTTCATATCACGGTCCTGACCCATGTTGAACTCCTCATACACCGTCTCGAGCTCAGTATTGAACAATCTCAGGACAACATCCCCGAACCTGGTCTTTTCGAGGGTAAGCCACCTGTTGAGCTCATTGGCCGGGATATCGTTGACATAGACGGTCATTTCGTTTGAAGTAAACGCATTTGTGCCGGTGGCACCGATCTCGGAGAGCATCTTGGCATATTCGCTTGGGATGGCATACTGGGCGGCCTCGACTGAGAACTTGTCGATCTGCTTGTAAATATTGAGCTTTTTGATGCTGTCGGGGGTGTTTATGCGTTTCTCAAAAAGGGCTGAGATGGAATCGAGGAGCGGTTTCTCCTTTGCCCAGTCCTTGGTGCCGTAGGAGCTTGTCCCCTTGAACATGAGGTGTTCGAAATAATGAGCCAGACCCGTGGTTGCTTCGGGATCATTGTTCGATCCTGCCTTTACGGCGATCATGGTATTGATCCTGGGTTCATCCTTGTTGATGCCCATGTAAACCCTGAGGCCATTTTTGAGAGTATAGAGCCTCATTGCTGACGGGTCGTTGCTTACCGTCTGGTAGGAATACCCGTTCTTGTCGGTGCTGACGGCCACCTTGTTTTTGTTGACATTGCAGCCGGTAAAGACAAAGAGGGACACCAGGAGGATGCTGATAACTTTTTTCATGTTTCGGAGTTTTAATTGAGATATTTCAGGAACACAGTGTTCAGCGATTAATGAACAATATCAAAATTAAACCGCAGAATAATCAAAAGCAATTTTATTTTAGGCGGGGATGTATTTAAAGGAGCTTGATGAATTGGTGAAATAACCTTTACACTAGGGTCTGGCAGTGCTAAAATCTCATTTTAATTTATGGATTTTTGATAACAAATTTAACTCCTGATCAACCCGGCTAATCGCTTTATCGATTGTCTGGAAATGTTGCAGAATGGGTACAAAATTGGCATTCAGATTAAGTAATCTGTTCACAAGGCCTAACATCAACATTATCTATAATTTAAAAAAAATTGACTTATATTATGATCCTGTCGTACCTTAGTATGCAAATAAGAAAACTATGAAGTACCTTTTAATCATTTTGGGAGTGGTTTTTATTTCAAATCCTTCTTTAAAATCCCAGGATATCATAATCATGAAGAATGGGCAAACGGTGAACTGCAAAATATCAGCAGAGGATAGTGTAAAGATATATTTCAAGATGCATACTGATAATGGGGATAAAATTACCCATATCAAGAAAAGTGAGGTTGAAAAAGTTGTTTATAGCGAGAGAAGACCTGTTGGCCAGGGCACAATTGTACTTGCGGGAGGAGGTTTCTCAAAGTTCAGGAACCTGCGATTTAAAGACGACAGTATAGTATTTAATGATTTGAATTCAAAAAGGTCAGTTTATCCCCTCGATAAGGTCGAGCTTATTAAAAGAAAGTCTTCGTATGCGGGCAATGGATTCTTGTATGGATGCTTCATGACCGGAATGCTTTTCGTGATTAATGAGACTACTGATTTGGAAATATTCAAAGCACCTATTTTTGGTCCGGATACATATGGAGAACTGAGAAAAGAAGGCAGGATAAGGGCTATTACCATTGGAGGAGTGGTTATGTTTTCATGTACCCTGATCGGAGCGCTGGTGACAAAAGAGAAGGTAGCCTATAAGAAATTACCTTCAGTAATTGTGGCGCCAGATATTGGGGTCATAAATAATAAATCTTATGCAGGGATCAGAGTAAGCTATGCTCTTCGCTGATGATAAAAAGAATGGCTATTGATCAGATTTCCCAAATGTAATTTCACCTCCTTTAACAAACCCCATCGTCGGTGTCGGATTTAGCCAATTCTTCTCCTTAATTTTGAATTAATGGCGGTTTAACCAGCCAAATGTGGTTGTGGCGTACGTCTATTGCATGAGCACCCGGTAGTCTCTAAAAAGATTATTTGACTTCGGCCCTTTAATGGTTTATTTTTATAATTATTGATTTTTTAGGGAATTAGTCAGGCGTGCAACCTTTTTAGTTAATCGACTGTAACAATAACTTAAACTGAAATTCGATCAAAAGTACATTGTCTTACTATAGAGTAAATGACTTATCACCAGGTTTGTCTAATAAGATCTTATCAAAATATTAATAGTCATGAATATTCAGAACCTCTGCAAGATCTTGATAATTAACATTGGGTTATTATCATGCCTTTTTCTTGATGATTGTAACAGTTCAAGAATCGCCCTTGGGCAAAGCAGAAATCCAGATTCAACTGTGAATAATTTAGGTGAACAAATAATTGTTCCAAACCAGGGGAAATTAAAACATTTCTTCTTTCTGCCACCTCTTGCTTCGGCACAGAAATCTACTGGCACTTTCATTTACAACCTGGACCCGGTAGTACAAATATTCAGGCTGACCAATGACAAATATGAGTATCCGCCTGTAGCAGAATTCACTACATCTGCCAGTCGGGAGGCTGAGAGAGTAAAGATCATGCCGGATGATGGATACTACCTGGTAAATTTGAACACACGGAGATACCATGTTGGCACGACTAAAACACTCCGTATTAAGGTATTACTTAGGATCAAGGAAAAAGTCTCCTTTGTGAAAGAGTTAGGATACATTGATATAAACCAGGAGACAAAAAATGAAACAATCCCAATAAGATTCCGAATTGAGGAAGGTGTTTTCCCGATAGGTGAGCTGGCTCCTCTTCAACGGGCCAAGATATCACCCACATTGCTTAAGAGATACTTATCAAATGAGAACATTGGCCCCCAGATGGTATTGGTCAATGTTCTGGATGACCGGCTTCCCTTTCCTGAACTTGGGGGATTTGAAATCCTTAAGGACTACAGGCCTACCCTTGCCCAGGTATTTGGCAGGATCGCCAATTCGTCCACTCTCTCGTCCCTGGCTAAATTACCTAATGTTGTATATCTGTACGAAAACAGAAAATACAAGCCTCTTTCACTTTCCGAGACATGGCAGGAAGCAATTGGGCAGGTTATAACAAAGCGAAGTGGTTACACCGGGGCACATACTGCAGTATTGATCATTGATGACGGAGGTCACAAGCTTGATCCATATGGGGGGGACAACCCAAATATAGGGCCTAATAGCGGGGTAATTGATTTGACAGTTCCTGTCTTTCGATGCTCGGATGTAGCTACTCCAGCCGGGTGTCGTGTAAGCCACGAAGAGAATCCCGGGTGGGCTGATCCATATAAATGGGAACATGCTACATACGTTGCTGCCAGGATAGTTGAAGTAGCTCCCGGGGTGAGCATTATTGCTTATGATGCAGGATTTCAAGGATCTATTGATGATTCTTTTGTTTCTGGTGCACTCCAATGGGCTCTGGATCATCAGATTGAATACAACATAGTTGCGGTGAATATGAGCTTCGGAACATCGCCGGATAATTCTGGTGGCCCTGCCGGTCCTTTTACGAGAGAGGATTGTCCAACAGGGAATGATTGGAATTTCCAGCGGCTGAGGGCAAAAGGAATCGTTCCAATTGCGGGTGCGGGTAATGATGGTCGGTGGCAACAGGGGAATAATGATTTTTCCGGAATCAGCAGCCCGGCATGTTCTCCATACGTAGTGAGCGTTGGAGGAACAAATAACTATGATTATTATGGCACTAGTGATGCCAGGAAGATCTGGGTTGATTCAGACAGAGCACCATTCCTTGACTTACTTGCTCCGGCATGTACNGGGCCGGAGTATGAGCACTTTGCAATGGGAACTTCTCTTTCAGCCCCAATCGTGGCTGCGGCATGGGCTATTATGCATGCTGCTAAACCGGAACTAAGCATTGATGAAATCCTGAACTACTTCAAGACTACAGGGTACCAGGTGCATGACGATATTAGCGGGCTTTCCATTCCTTTGATCCAGATTGAAGACGCTTTGTTGGCTGCAGGTTTGCCGGTAATCGTATATGATAACGGTTATAGTGGCCATAAAGGAGGCTCTTCAGTCGGAAATTCGATATCAGCGGAAGATTTCAAACTGGCAGAGGACAGAAAAATAACCAGTGTCGAGGTAGATGTTACAGATGGACCCGCTTCTGAAAGGAAGCAATGGGACGGGACTCTCGAATGGTGGCTGCTTCAAAACGATGGGGATCATCCTGTTAACGTCATTGCATCTGGGGCAGGAGTGAACATCAAGCAGAGAAACACAGTGGAGGACCGGGGCGGGATCAGGCATTTTACCGTGCATTTTGATTTTGGTGGGGCGATTCCTGTTCATGCCGGTGAGACCTACTGGCTGGCATTGCATTTGCAGGATGGCTATCGCCGTGAAAGTGTAACCTGGGACTATACCGGCACCACGCTGCTTTATCAAGGCAGGGAAGGAGGAGGGTTTGTTGGGGGTTTCCCTGATTTTTCAGACGTGCAATACCGTCACACATCGATTTATGATAAGGCTTTCCGCATCATTCAGAAGTAAGGTTTTCAACCTTAGGAGTTTTCATTAGTGTTCTTCCCGGTTTCATAACCTGGGATAGACAGGTAATATCGTAGAACTAACTTTATTGAGCCCTCCGGGTTTTAAAAAAAAATAAAAGCCAGTGTCCCGTAGGGCTACCGGTTCACTACCTGGGTTTTTCGGATAATGTCTTTTGGGCGGTTTGCCCGCGCAGGAGTCCAGAGCTATCCCCGGATTCCTTCAAGCGTGAAATGAAAGACCTGGCTGTTGTTCATGCCGATCCAGGTGCGCCCATCCCTATGTGTGACGATCTTGTCAATATCGTATGGCAGCCACGCAATTATATAGCCAGAAGCCGCTTCGCTTATTCCTACCCCNTTCCACNTGCAATGG
>JGI20215J15232_1000026_pt1 | contig 62083 bp, 57 predicted proteins | sample WetSurMetagenome_2_FD_15232 | JGI IMG/M metagenome (IMG submission 15232) | reverse complement strand
TGGGTCTGCCTGACCTGTGAAATGTGCTTCGCACGGTGTCCCATGAGCATTGACATTCCGAAGATGATGGATTTCCTTAGGGAGAAAGCCCTGAAGCAGAGGAAAGCCAGTCCGAAGGCAAAGGAAATAATCGCCTTCCATAAATCATTCCTCGATTCCATAAGGTATACCGGAAGGTTGTACGAAATAGGGCTTTTTGCTGATTACAAGTCCAGGACGCTGAAGATCCTCGACGACATTGCCCTTGCTCCAGCAATGTTGAAACGCGGCAAGCTGAATATTTTTCCTGAAATGATCCGCGACAGAAAGGGTATTGCTTCAATGTTCAGAAAAACAGTTAAGAAAAATAATAACTAAATATATGACTCTCGGATTTTATCCAGGCTGCTCGCTGAAAGGTTCGTCGCGCGAATATGCGGAATCGGTTCTCGCCGTTGCCCGGGCATTTGATGTAAATATTCAGGAAATTTCCGACTGGAACTGTTGCGGCGCCACAGCGGCACACAACCTTAACAGGGATCTCTCCGTGGCACTTCCCGCAAGGATACTCTCGCTTGCTGAAGAGCAGGGATTTGAGGATATCGTTGTTCCCTGCGCCGCATGCTACAGCCGGCTGACCGTTACCGGCCACCAGCTCGATGCTGATGCGTCGCTCAGGACCAGGATTGCCGAAATCAACAACAAGGAGTACAGGGGAACCACCCGCATCCTGAACGTGGTCCAGATGCTTGACAAATACGTGACCCCAAACCTTGAATCAAAAATAAAGACCCCGTTCAATCATAGGGTGGCCTGTTATTACGGCTGCTACCTGGTGAGGCCCCACGAGATCCTGAAATTTGACAGGGAGGAGGATCCCCAGTCTATGGACGACCTGATGCTTAAGATCGGAGCAACTCCTGTGGACTGGGCCTTCAAGACGGAATGCTGCGGCGCAGGCTTGTCAGTTTCCAGGACCAGTTCCGTAGGCAGGCTATCGGGACAGATCATGAAAGACGCTCACGACAGGGGCGCCGAGGCGGTTGTGGTCGCATGCCCGATGTGCCACTCAAACCTTGACATGAGGCGTGATGCGATAAACTCATTCCTGGGTGAAAAGATCGATATTCCTGTGCTGTATGTGACCCAGGCGATCGGCCTCGCTGTAGGGATCGACAGGAAGGAGCTCGCGCTTCAAAGGCATTTTGTTAAAGTAACTATTTGATTATAATTAAGATTATTACGACTATAATATGTCAAAAATAGGAGTATTCGTTTGTCACTGCGGCGAAAACATTAGCGCGACCGTCGATTGTGCGAAGGTGGCGGAAACTGCCGGAAAATACGACGGGGTGACCTTCAGCGTGGATTATAAATACATGTGCTCCGATCCCGGTCAGACCCTGATCAAGAATGCGATAGCAGAAAAAGGCCTTACCGGTGTTGTCGTTGCTGCATGTTCCCCCAGGATGCATGAGCCCACATTCAGGAAAGCCTGTGCAGAGGCAGGGCTGAACCCTTACATGTGTGAGATGGCCAACCTGCGCGAGCACTGTTCCTGGGTGCACGAGAAAGGGGATCCCACAACGGATAAAGCGATTGACCTGGTGAGAGTACTCGTTGAAAAGGTCAAGTATAATCAGTCGCTGAACGCCATAAAGGTTCCAGTGACAAAAACTGCACTGGTAATAGGAGGGGGAATAGCAGGGATCCAGGCGAGCCTGGATATTGCGAATACCGGTCACAAGGTCATTCTTATCGAGAAGGACCCATCGATCGGCGGCCATATGTCGCAGCTTTCAGAGACTTTCCCTACGCTCGACTGCTCACAGTGTATCCTCACTCCAAGGATGGTCGAGGTGGCTCAGCATCCGAATATCACCCTGTACACATATGCAGAGCTGGAAAGCCTGGAAGGATTCATAGGCAATTTCAAGGCAAAGATCCGGAGGAAGTCAAAAAGCCTTGATGAAAAGCTTTGCACAGGCTGCGGGTTATGCACCACAAAGTGCCCGAGTAAAAAGATCCCGAGCGAGTTCAATGAAGGGCTTGGCATGCGGACAGCCATTTATGTCCCATTTCCACAGGCTGTTCCCAACAAGCCTGTGATCGACAGGAAGAACTGCACTTATTATACCAAAGGGAAATGCCGCATTTGTGAGAAAGTGTGTCCGACAGGCGCTATAAGATTCGACCAGGAGGACCAGATTGTTGAGGTTGAAGTGGGAGCAATTGTCCTGGCAACTGGATTCACGATAAAGCAGACAGATTTCTTCCCGGAATACGGTTATGGAAAACATCCAGATATCATTACAGGTCTCCAGTTTGAGCGTCTTGCCTCAGCATCGGGGCCGACGCTTGGAGAGATTCGCAGGCCATCCGACGGGAAGGTTCCACAGACCCGACGGGAAGGTTCCACAGACTATTGTTTTCCTCTCATGTGCGGGTTCGCGCGACGAGGCTAAAGGGATACCTTACTGCTCCAAGATATGCTGCATGTATATCGCCAAGCATGCGATGCTTTACCAGCATAAGGTCCACGGAGGAAAATCGTATGTTTTCTACATGGATATCAGGGCAGGAGGGAAGATGTATGAGGAATTTGTGCGCCGTGCGATTGAAGACGACGGGGTTAACTACGTACGCGGCCGTGTATCAAGGATTTATGAGAAGAATGGCAAGCTTATAGTAAAGGGCGCAGATACTCTCTTGGGGGCAATGCCGGTCGAAATTGAAGCCGACATGGTAGTTCTGGCAACTGCGGGAGTGGCAAATGAAGGAGCTGAAGAACTGGCCCAGAAGCTCCACGTTTCATACGACCCATATCATTTCTTCGCCGAGGCCCATCCCAAGCTGAAACCGGTTGAGACGAACACCGCAGGAATATTCCTTGCCGGGGCATGCCAGGCGCCACGGGATATCCCGGAGTCGGTCTCGATGGCATCCGGTGCTGCAGTGAAAGTAGCAGGACTCTTCTCGCAGGACGAGCTGACCAGGGAACCCCTGATAGCAGTGGTAAACCGCCAGCCTGCGCCTGTATATTCCTCATGCGTGGGGTGCTTCCTGTGCGTTTCTGCTTGCCCCTACCAGGCCATCGAAAAGGAGGAGATAAAGGACAGAAGCGGTGCAGTGATAAAGAGGGTGGCAAAAGTGAACCCGGGCCTGTGTCAGGGGTGCGGCACATGCGTTGCATTCTGCAGGACCAAATCGATTGATATCCAGGGTTACACCCATGAGCAGATGTACTCCGAAGTAATGGCATTATTGAATGAATATTAATATTGTATAGATGGCAGATTTTGAACCAAGGATTGTGGCATTCGTCTGTAACTGGTGTACGTACGCCGGGGCAGATCTTACGGGGACGAGCCGCATCAAATACGCCTCAAACGTGCGTATTGTAAGGTTTCCCTGTACCGGCCGCATTGATTATATGTTGCTTCTGAAAGCGTTTGACGAAGGAGCCGATGGCATAATCGTTTCGGGATGCCATCCGAACGATTGCCATTACACTTCAGGGAACTTTCACGCCAGGAGGAGATGGATAATGTTTCGCTCGCTGTGTGATTTCCTGGGAATAGATATCAGGCGCATCAAGTTTTCGTGGGTGTCGGCTGCTGAAGGTGCAAAATGGGCCGATATCGTTAATTCCACAGTCAGCTCTATACGGGAGCTGGGCCCCTACGAAGAGTACAGGAAAATTGTAAAACGACCGGCAAAGGAGGTGACCAATGGATGAACTCAGAAAAAAAGCCGGCGAGCTTCTTGAAGCTTCAGCGGTCAAAGTGATAATAGGATACGAAAACGGTTCGGATGGAAAGACCAGGGCACTTTTTGCTGAAAAACCCGAGGAAACAGCGAGACTGGTATTCGACAGCAGGTGCGTGATGAACCTTGCGACATATGTCACAAAGAAAGAGGTCAGGAATAAGGGAAGAATAGGCCTCGTTGCCACTTTGCCGGTGATGCGCGCTGTGATCCAGCTGGCTTCCGAGCACCAGGTTGATGATGCCGGCCTTCTGGTGATCGGTATCACACCCGAAAGCAAAATGGTCGAGTTCAAGGACCTGGCTGAGGTTGAAGCCTTTGTTCACCGTTACCAGATCGAGATCGATTCAAAGCAGAAGGAGATGCTCGACAAGCTCGAAAAGATGACTCCTTCGGAGAGATGGGATTTCTGGATTCGCGAGCTTACACCCTGCTTTAAGTGCTATGCATGCAGGGCAGCTTGTCCGATGTGCTATTGCCACAGGTGCACGGTGGATTTCAACCAGCCCCAGTGGGTCCCTGTGCCATCTCATGAACTGGGCAATATCGAATGGCATATCATGAGGGCCATTCACCTTGCAGGCAGATGCGTTGATTGTGATGCATGCTACAATGCATGCCCCCTGGCAATTCCTCTGAATCTTCTGACAAAGAGAATGCTCCTCGATGCAAAGGAGCACCTCGGCGGTTACCAGCCTTCAATAAAGGCTGATCACCTGATGTCAACATATAAACCCGATGATAAAGATAACTTTATAATATAGGTCATGAATATTGAAAAACGACTGGTCAGAAAAGGATCGCTCGAAAAACTTTTTAATCTTCTGAAAAACAATGGCAATACGATCATGGGGCCATTGGAAAGGAATGGAAAGACCAGGTTCGCAAGCGTGAATAGTTTTCGGGATATTGCTTCCGGTTATGTTCAGACCACACAATCCTCAAAGGAAGTTGCTTTTCCGCGTGCAGAGAAGATACTGGATTATTCGAAAAACGCTGCCGGCATGTCGGTGAAGGGCATTGATCCGGCTGAAATACCGCAGGTGGTTCTCTGGGGGGTAAGGCCGTGCGATGCAATGGGGATAGGTGAACTGAGCGCCATTTTCAACTGGGACTATAAAGATAAGATTTACAACAACCGGCTATCGAGGGTGACGGTCATCGGCTTCAGCTGTGAAAAGGCGGATGAATACTGCTTCTGCACTTCAGTCGGAGGGAACCCGGGAAGCACCGAAGGCAGCGATATCCTGCTGACCCGCATGGGTGGCGACGGCGATTTCCTTGCCGAGATCATCACCGGGAAAGGAGCCCGGATTGCAGCTCTTTCACCGGAACTGTTTGAAGAAGCAGGCAACCCGGAAAAGGACAAATTCCTTGCCTCGGTCCCGGTCAGGTTTGAAAGGGAGATGATAAGCAGGAAGCTTGATAAAATATTTGAAAGTGACGAGTGGGTAAGCCAGTCGCTTAAATGCCTTGGCTGCGGAGCTTGCGCCTACGTTTGCCCGACATGTGCATGTTTCGATATCCAGGATGAAGCACACGGAAGATCCGGAAGCCGTGTAAGATGTTGGGATTCCTGCGGTTTTTCCATGTTCACGCTTCATACTTCGGGTCACAACCCCCGCGAGGTGCAGTCACAAAGATGGAGGCAAAGGATAATGCATAAGTTTTCATATATGCCCGACAGGCTGTCGGTGTACGGGTGCACAGGCTGCGGAAGATGCAGCAGGGCCTGCCCGGCCGATATGAACATTCTCGAACATTTAATTTCAATTCAGGAGGCTGAAGTATGACAGATAACATTTATATGCCATACCTTATGAAGGTTGAAAAGATCACCTGGGAGGCACCGGGTGTCAGGACATTCATGCTTAAATTCATAAACGAGGAAGATCAGGCGAGGTTCGACTTCAAAGCTGGTCAGTTCGGTGAATATTCGGTTTATGGTTCGGGGGAGTGCACTTTCTGTATTGCTTCTTCTCCCACACGAAAGGGATACATAGAGTGCACATTCCGTCAGACTGGAAAGGTTACAAATGCCCTTGCCGGGTGTGAGGAAGGCAGCATAATAGGTTTCAGGGGGCCCTATGGCAATATCTTCCCGATTGATGAATGGAAAGGAAAGAACCTCCTGTTCATCGCCGGGGGGATCGCTCTACCTCCCATGAGATGTGTAATCTGGAACACCCTTGACCTGAGGGATAACTTTAAGGATATCACTATAATATATGGGGCAAGAAGCGTCAAGGACCTGGTTTACAAGCACGAGCTCGACGACTGGAAGATGAGGAAGGATGTCAGGCTAATTACAACTGTAGACCCGGGAGGGGAATCTCCTGACTGGAATGGCGAAGTGGGATTTGTCCCGACAATTGTGGAAAAGGTATCGCCGTCATCAGAAAATACTGTAGCAATTGTTTGTGGTCCGCCTGTGATGATAAAATACACATTCCCGGTGCTGGCAAAACTGGGATTTACGGACGAGAATATTTACACCACTCTCGAAAACCGTATGAAATGCGGCTTCGGTAAATGCGGAAGATGTAATGTGGGCAAGTATTATGTCTGCAAGGATGGCCCGGTATTTACGCTCGCCCAGTTAAAAGATCTCCCTGACGAGTATTGACCGGCATCCGGTTTTGTCAGGATCCTGGTATTGCCGACTTATCGGTTGCCATTACCATCTTGATGTTAAGCCTTACACCGGCCTCCAGGACATCCACGAGGTCCTGAATGTTGAGGCTTTTTGCGAACCTCAGCACCACAGTCGGGTTCTGGATCCCCTGCACGCTCTCCTTAAGCTTTGCCTCAAGCTCCGAAAGGAGGATCTCCTTTTGTCCGATAAAGTATCGCCTGTCGGCAGTGACAGTCAGGTTGATCTGCTGCTTGTCGATCTCCTGGGCGGTCTTTGATTTGGGCAGCAGCACCTTGATAACGTTAGGATTGGCCAGCGTCGATACTATGAGGAAGAACAGAAGCAGGAAGAACATTATGTCGTTAAGCGATGAAGTGCTTACTTCAGGCTTAAAGTGCTTACTTCTCCTGATATTCATTTCAGAAAGATTTTAAGAACTGTATGAGAGACTCCTGGAGCCGGATGGAGTACCGGTCGATCCTCATCTGGATGTAGTGATAGGCAGTGTAGGCGAGAACTCCAACGATGAGACCTGCACCGCTGCATATCATTTTCTGGTAAAGACCTCCTGAGATGATGCCGATGCTGATATTGTCGGCGAGGGAAATATTGTAAAAGATCTTGATCACCCCTGAGATGGTCCCGATGAACCCGAGCATCGGCGCGATCCCAGCAATAATCCCAAGATAGCCCGTATTCTTTTCCATTTTGGTGATCTCAAGATTGGTAGTCGATTCGAGGAATTTCTCGACTTCACCGGCAGGCTTTCCTGCCTGTTCGATGCCGCTCTCGATTATTTTTCCCAGGGATGCCTGATCATTCCTGGCCCTTATCAGGGCATTATCCCTGTGCCCCTTCTTCAGGTCATCTATCACCATCGGTATCAACCCGTCATCGATGGCGGCAAACCTGCTTATGTATGCCATTCGTTCAATGAACAGGTAAACACTTAAAAACGAAAGCAGCACGATCGGTATCATGATGATACCTCCCTTCATCATCAGATCGAGGACGGTCGCAGCCTGGTCATTTGAGGCGGCCGCGGCAGGTGCTGAGGATAATAATGTGAAAATCATATTTTATGTTTTATACTGTTACCTTATTTGTAATTATCAAACGATAAATCTGTCTAAATATTTCCATTTCAAACTTCAGAGTAAAATTACTGAGCCATTTGAAAAGCAAAAATCCATTAACCATAAAGACCGCAAAGATCTGGCCCAAAGTGAGCAAATGAATTAATTACTGCGCTTAATCTTTGCGTTCTTTGCACCTTCTTTGAGTTCTTTGCGGTTAAAAAAAACTCTATCTCCACCTTCCGGAACGGTGGCAGGTAGAAAAATCTCTTCAGGGTACTCTATCCCCGTAAGAAATAAACCTTTTGCAGGTGCCGAGGTACCTGCCGCTGACCTGTTCCTGGCATCTATGATTTCCTTAAAGCCTGAAACGCTTAATTTTCCTTTTCCGACCTCTGCCAGGGTTCCCACAATTGCACGGACCATATTCCTTAGGAACCTGTCGGCTTTTATGCTGAAGATCAGTTTGCCGGCTTCCTTTTTCCAGTATGCATGATATACCCTGCATATATTGGTCCTGTTATCGGAATGGAGCCTGCAGAAGCTGGTGAAGTCGTTGCATGACAGCAGCAGCCTCGACGCCAGGTTCATGCTTACGATATCCGGATCCCCGTGAAGATGCCATGCGGTGTCAGTCAGAAACGGATCCTTCAACAATGAAATATGGTATTCGTAAGTCCGTGCGCTGGCGCTGTATCTGGCATTTGCATCGGGACGGACCCTGCGGATCCCGGTTACCGATACGTCGGAAGGCAGATACCTGTTGATCCGGTAAACAAGGTTCTTCCTGGAGTCAAGATCGGACTGGCTGCTGTCGAAATGGGCGCAGAAGAATCTTGCATGAACACCTGAATCGGTCCTACCGGCCCCTGTAGTGGAAGTTTTTTCTCCGGTGATCACAGTCACGGCTTCATCAATGATCTTCTGAACAGTTACCGCCCCCGGCTGGATCTGCCAGCCATGATAGCGGGTTCCCTTAAAGGTGAGGAATATGAAGTAACGGCTGCCCATTTTTAAATTTCATGCAAAGATAATAAATCCCTCAAGCGCAGGCTCTGTCTGATCCAAGCCAGAATTCACCCGGGTATGTAAAAAACCAAAATCCATTAACCGCAAAGTTCGCAAAGGATTGTATTTATAATTTGTATTTGCATACTTTGCATCCCGATAGCTATCGGGACTATGCGTTCCGTTTAAAAAAGGTAAGAGATGGATGTGAAAAATAATCTTATGATCTGTTTGAAAATCCATGCTAAAATGTAAATTTACTTCCTCCGAAAAAGATTTCGGTCCAATTTGTCTAACCTAAAACCTATACAATGACAGAGCAGAAAAATACGCAAACAGCCGGCATGGCCTTTATGGGAATGATCTTCTTCCTGTTTGGCTTCGTGACCACCTTCAACATTACGCTGGCTGATAAATTCAAATCGGTATTTGAATTGTCGAACTTTGAAGCCCAGCTTGTCAACGGAGCATTCTTCTTTACCTACTTTGTCCTCTCTTTTGCAATCGGGGGGCTGATCAAGAAGATTGGCTACAAAACCGGTGTTATCCTCGGGCTTATCCTGGTAGCCCTGGGAAGCTTCCTGTTTTTCCCCGCGGCCAAAGCCATTTCATTTCCCTTCTTCCTGGTAGCCATCTTCATTATGGCCAGTGGTGTTGTTTTCCTTCAGGTTGCCGCAAATCCCTATGTCACGGCTCTTGGCCCCTCAGCAACGGCTTCCGGGCGCCTTAACCTGACACAGGCTCTGAATTCAATTGCCACCTATATCGCTCCCCTGATAGCGAGCGCATTCGTTTTCGGAGCCGCCAGCGCAGCTCTTACCCCTCAGGAAGCTGCAAAATCAGTGCCTGCACCTTTCCTCATAATTGGGATCATTGTGCTGATCATCGCTGTGGCAATATTCCTTCTTAAACTCCCTGAAATTCCTACCACTGGCGTCGAAAGTAAAAGTGTGTGGAAATACCCGCATGTCGTACTGGGAGCACTTGCTATATTCTTCTATGTTGGGGCAGAAGTCGGCTCTGCTGCGATGCTCCAGAGATATTTCCAGGAAGCCCTTAAGATGGTACAGTCTGATGCAGCCATGATGATCGCCCTCTACTGGGGTGGCGCAATGGTCGGCAGGTTCTATGGATCATTCATGCTTTCAAATGTTTCGAAGTCAAAGAAGTATCTTTACGCGGTTCTTGTGATCTTGCTGGCGCTCTTTGTAGGATGGTTCGTAAGGCGTGAGATCACCGATGGCCTGATATTCGCAGGAATTGCAATTGTTAACTACCTCGCAATGCAGCTTGGCAAGGGACATGCAGCAAGATCTCTTGCCGTTTTCGGTATTATAGCAGCTGTTCTTCTCCTCGTGATCATGCTTGCCCACGGAAACTTTATCCTGTGGCTGGGCTTATCAATAGGCTTCTTTAACTCAATTATGTTCCCCAATATTTTTGCACTCGGAGTCGATGGGCTTGATAAGGGAGAACTGAGCATGGCTTCAGGACTCATCAACAGCCTTATCGTCGGTGGCGCAGTCATTCCCGTACTAATGGGTGTCGTTGCTGACAATTTCGGGGTAAGGTTTGCATTCATTCTGCCTATAATATGCTACCTGTACATCGTATTCTTCGCTCTTGTTGGAAGCAAACATAAATAAGATTTTTTCAGTATAATCTGGCAATTTAAACAGGGGCCGTCCGGAATTTTTATTCAGACGGCCTCTGTTCATTATAAATCGACAATTACTATATTTACATCTGAACCTTATTAAAAACCCGAACTTAAATGGCAAATACAGAAAACCTGATCGCGCGGATAAACAACGGCGACAACAGGACCTTCCACGAACTTTATGGCAACGATCCGGCCGAATTGAAACGAAATGCAGAGAGGTACAAAGGCCTGCTCGATCAGTTCAGCAGGGAATTCGGTGACGAGAATCCCCTGTTCTTCAGTTCACCCGGTCGGACGGAGATCGGGGGGAACCACACGGATCATAACTACGGCCGTGTCCTGGCAGGAGCGGTTAACCTCGATAATGTGGCGGTGGCCGCAACGAACAACACCAATGTAATCAGGATCCTGTCGGAAGGATACCCAAGGTTTGAAGTGGACCTTGCATCACTCAGCCCGGTCGCTACGGAGAAGTTTACCTCAGCGGCCCTGGTAAGAGGCATTTGCTCGCGTTTTAAGGAACTCGGGCATGCCATAGGTGGATTTGATGCATGCATCGACGGCGGTGTCCCGAAAGGCTCAGGATTGAGCTCATCTGCCTCTTTCGAGGTACTTATCGGTGCAATACTGAGTGAACTCTTCAATTCCAATGGGATAGATCCCATCCAGAATGCAATAATCGGTCAGTATTCCGAGAATAACTACTTCGGAAAGCCCTGCGGGCTCATGGATCAGACAGCATGTGCCATGGGCGGGCTCATTACCATCGATTTCAGGGACCCGTCGAAACCAGTTGTAAAGCGCGTAAACTTCGACTTCGTAGCAACAGGATTCTCGCTGGTCATAACAGATACCGGCGGCAATCATGCCGACCTGAATGATGAATATGCCTCACTTCCGACTGACATGAAAGCTGTCGCTGCAGAGCTTGGAGCAAAGGTTCTGAGAGAAGTGAGCCTCGATCAGATACTTGAAGCGGCCCCAAAGATCAGGGAGAAGGTCGGGGACCGGGCAATCCTGAGGGCAATTCATTTCCAGGGGGATAACCAGCGGGTGGCTGACCAGGTCGCAGCCCTCGAAAGGAACGATTTCAAGGTATTCCTCGGCATGGTGGTGGACTCGGGTTACAGCTCATATATGTATAACCAGAATATATTCCCGGTGAACAATGTCAGGGAACAGGGGGTCTCCATCGCACTGGCACTCAGCGAGCTGGTGCTTAAGGGAGCCGGGGCATGGAGGGTGCACGGCGGGGGCTTTGCCGGGACGATCCAGGCATTCGTTCCAAAGAACCTGCTTGAAAAATATGTTTCGACACTCGAGCATTTCTATGGTAAAAATTCATGCCAGACCTTGTTCATCAGGCACCAGGGAGCCGGGAAAGTCGATCTTTAACAAGGATTTAGCCTGACCGGAATGTCATAATTCAACTCAGATATGAAAAAGATACAGGAAGAGTCTTTCAAATCTGTTTACCAGGGTAAGCAGACAGATCTTTATACCCTGGTCAACAGGAATGGCCTTATAGCCCAGATTACAAACTACGGGGCCATAATAGTGAGCATTTATGTCCCTGATCGCAATGGCAGCCTTGCAGATATTGTCCAGGGATATGATACCATCTCTGAATACATCAACGGCAACAGCCCATATATGGGTGCGATATGCGGCCGGTGTGCAAACAGGATAGCCAAAGGTAAATTCAGCCTGAATGGAAAAGAGTACTCCCTTGCAATCAACAATGGCCCGAATCACCTGCATGGCGGCATAACCGGGTTCAGCAAGGTTGTTTGGAACGTGGTGCGGTTTACATCTTCCTGCGTTGAAATGGAATATCTTTCTCAGGATATGGAAGAAGGGTATCCCGGCAATGTAAACGTATCAGTAACCTACACGCTCACCGATGCCGATGAGCTCAGGCTCGACTATCTTGCTGCGACCGACAGGCCGACAGTATTTAACCTTGCGAGCCATTCATATTTCAATCTTGCAGGCGAGGGTTCCGGATCTGTTTATGACCAGGAGCTCGCTATAAATGCTGCTTTTTACACACCTGTTGATAATTCCTCCGCACCGACGGGTGAGATACTGAGTGTCAGGAACACGCCGTTTGATTTCTCGACCCCAAAACGAATAGGAGAGGCCATAGATTCCGATAATGAGCAATTGAAATTCGGCGCCGGGTATGATCATAACTTCGTCCTGGACCACAGGACCGGGACTCTAGGGCATGCTGTGACAGCGTATGATCCCTCCTCAGGAAGGGTGATGGAGATCTATACGACACAGCCTGGCGTGCAGCTTTACTCTGCAAACTGGATCAACAACGAACCGGGAAAGGGTGGGAAAAGATATCAACGCCGCTGGGCTTTCTGCCTTGAAACGCAGCATTTTGCAGATGCAATAAATAAGCCGCATTTCCCCACGGTGATCCTGAATCCCGGAGAAAAATATGAGCACACATGCATTCATAAATTCACTACTAAATAATTGGGTATTTTGAAAAAATTCAAATTCAGAAACCGCAAAGTGTGCAAAGGTTTGCCCCCTGCCCCCTAGAGGGGACGATCCTAACCCCCTTCAGGGGGAAAGGGGGCGTTCTATTAGCATTCTTTGCGGTTAAAAATGACTTTATGGAAAACCCTTATTAACACCTAAACCTACTGATATGCAAGACAACAAATCAAAATTCCTGTTCCCGCTGATCGTGATGGCTTCACTTTTCTTTCTTTTCGGCTTCATCACGACAATGAACAATTCTCTTATCAATTACCTTAAGGATGCATTCCGCCTGAATGAAGTGGAAAAACAGCTTCCCAACACATTCTTTTATGGCGCCTATATTTTGTCGATCCCCGTTGGCTACCTTCTGAACAGGATCGGTTACAAGAATGGTGTGCTTGCCGGCCTGGGGCTTGTAAGCATCGGTTTTTTCCTTTGTATCCCGGGGGTTGCTGCCGGATACTACGGATTCCTGAGTGCAGTATCAGTTTTCGCGATCGGGGTCGTTCTCCTTCAGGTCGCCGCAAACCCGTATGTGAATGCCCTCGGAAGCCCGGAAACAGCTGCCAGCCGACTCACGCTTACAAACGCGCTCAATTCGCTGGCAACGGTGATTGCCCCGTTGTTTGTTTCGTACCTAATAGTATCTGCCAACACCGGCGGGGCTTCTGATCCGAAAGCTGTCCAGGGACCGTTTGCAGGAATCGGAATTGTGACGCTTGTGATAGTGGTCGTAATGTTCTTCCTCCATCTGCCCGAGATAAAGGAGGGAGAATCGGCCGGCGAGGGGATTGCAAAGAAGTTCAAGTCGAGCGCATATAAGTACCCTCATATGTGGTTGGGTTCACTTGCCATATTCTTCTATATGGGAATTGAGATCGGGATCCCGAGCTTCTTCGCGGATTATTCCACGAGGCTGGGCTTCGACTTCAACGGTGAGATGAGGACAAAATTGCTGGCTTATTACTGGGCAGGACTGATGGTCGGCAGGATTGCAGGAATTTTCATCCTGAGAAAATACTCTGCAAGCAGGATACTTAGCTTCAATGCTGTTTTCGGAGCAGTTATGGTACTGCTTTCACTAATCCTGGGAGGGATGGAGTTCAAATGGATCGCACTTGTGCTGTTCCTTGGCACCGGGCTGATGCATTCAATAATGTGGCCTTGTATATATAACCTTGCACTTGAGGACCTGGGGCCCAACACCAAGGTTGGCTCGGGCGTAATTGCCACCTCGGTGATCGGAGCTGCCATACTACCGATTATAATGGGAGGGATACAGCGTGGTATCGGACTCATTGTTGCAATCTGCTGCCTGTTTGTGTATTATGCATATGTAACTTTCTTTGCCGTTAAGGGATCAAAAATAAGGTCTTAATAAGAGAATAAGTTGCTCGTTACTCGTTGCTGGTTCCTGGTGGATTTCAAATAAAATTCAATGAAGCTTTATAAATAACCAGCAACCAGCAACCAGCAACCAGGAGTATTTAATGAATCAACAATTTGGATATTGTTTAATCAAATAAGCTAGTTAAGATGAACCGCAGAAAATTTATCGAAACCTCAGGAGCAGCTGCCGGGGCAGCCGTGCTGGGGAAAGTGGCACCATCAGCGATATCTGAAACTGCACTTGCTGCATCAGGGGCATCGGCAGCAGGGAAGATAAAGCTTGGGTTATATTCCATTACCTATGGAGGTGTATGGTACAAGGGATCAGCCCTCTCGTTTGATGAATTATGCAAATTTGCGAAAGAGTACGGGTTTGACGGGGTGGAGCTTGACAACAAGCGGCCGATGGGTCATCCGATGGATCTCGATCAGAAGAAGCGTGATGACTATAAAAACTCTCTGGCCAAGTATGGGCTCGAGATACCGTGTGTTGCTGCAAACAATGATTTTTCCAGCCCGGTGCCGGAGCATAGGGACTGCCAGCTCCTGATGGTGCGTGAAAGTGCAAGGCTTGCCAAAGATCTTGGGGCGAAAGTCGTGAGGCTTTTTGCTGCATGGCCCGGGGTCGTTATTCATGAAGGGCTTGGGACTTATGAGCTTACCAGGGGAGAACAGTTCTATACGTTTCAGCGCCAGTATCCGTTTGCCACCTGGCTCGACAGATACAATTTTGTCAAGCAGTGCCTGAAGGAAGCCGCAAAGATGGGAGAGGAGTTCGGTGTTGTAATGGCTCTCCAGAATCATGAACCTCTCATTAGGGGCTGGAAGGATACATACGACCTGGTTAAAGAGGTCAATTCCCCCTGGCTTAAGGTTTGCCTAGATCTGCCTATTTTTGAAAACCTTGATAAAGAATATGTTGCCAATGCTGTCAGGACGGTAGGGAATCTTCAGGTCCATTCACATTTTGGGGGAGAGTATTACCGTGATGCTGCAGGGAAGGTGAAACCGGTTGTTCTCTATTACTATGCCGGCGGTATGATCCCGGACTATGCTCACTATATATCCCTCATGAATGAGATCGGGTATAATGGGTACTTCACCTTTGAGCTGTGCCACCAGGTTCTTAATAAGGATCACTCGGTCGGTGGTATCGATTACGTTCATGAACAGGTGAAGCTTGCCAGGGAGTACATGGGGAATATTGTCAGCGGCAAGGCCTGACCATATCAAATTGAAAGGAATGGGAGAGCTGAGAAGGGGATTTGCCAGCGATAACAATGCCGGGATCCATCCCGCGATAATGAAGGAGATCGAGGCTGCCAATACGGGTCATGCGGTTGGGTACGGTGCAGATCCATTCACATCGGAGGCGGAAAGGTTACTCAGGGAACATCTCGGGAATGACACGGAAGTGTTTTTTGCTTTTAACGGAACGGCTGCAAATGTTCTGGGGCTCTGGAGCGTGACCAGGTCATTCAATTCCATCCTGACGGCATCGACAGCACACATCGAGCAGGATGAATGCGGAGCGCCTGAGAAAATAACAGGTTGCAAGGTTCTGACTGTCGATACGCCTGATGGAAAAATAACACCGGAACTGCTGGTCAGGCATATGCATGGCTTCGATTTCGAGCATCATGCCCAGCCAAAAGTGATTTCCCTGACCCAGGCCACGGAGATGGGAACAGTCTATACACCTCATGAGATCAGTATTATTGCCGGATATGCCCATGGGAAGGGGTTGCTTCTTCATATGGACGGGGCAAGGATCTCAAACGCGGCCGTTTCCCTGGGGCTTCCCTTCAGTGAATTCACAACCCGATCAGGTGTGGATATCCTTACATTCGGGGGTACCAAGAACTGCCTGATGTATGGCGAGGCCGTCTGTTTCCTGAGACCCGGACTTTCGGAGAATTTCAAGTATCTCAGGAAGCAGGGGATGCAGCTTGCCTCCAAGATGAGGTTCATATCGGCGCAGTATATTGGCTTCTTCAGGGATGGGTTGTGGGAAAAATGTGCCGGTCATGCGAACGGTATGGCTAAGCTGCTTGAGGAGAAGCTGAATGGGATCAGCGGGGTGAGAATCACCCAGAAAGTGGAGTCGAACGGTGTTTTTGTGATTATGCCTAAATCTGTTGCAGAAGAGGTGAGGAAGACCTTCTTTTTCTATCCCTGGGATGAGGCTGTTTCCGAGTACAGGCTGATGACCAGCTGGGATACTACGGAGGAGGATATTGAGGATTTTGTAAGGCTACTTAAAAAAGAAATTTCGCATCAGTGATAGATTTTAGTTACAAAATATTTAAATGAATTTACTGCAAAGAACGCTGAGAAATTTCGCAAAGGTCGTAAAGGTTTAACCCTGACTAAAGTGGGTTTAAAATGTCCCCTTCAGGTGATTTAGGGGCTTTGCGTACTTTGTGAAAACTCTGCGCACTCTGCGGTTAAAAAAATCTTTACTGCAAACAAAAAGCCGGGTCTTTCGATCCGGCTTTCTTTATAGCGGGTAACTTTATTTATTTAAGAGTAAAGTTTATTGGTACCATGTACCATACAGGAACAGGTTTACCCCCCTGTTTACCTGGTTTAAACGGCGGAAGTGTCTGTACAACTCTGATAGCCTCCTTATCGAGCTCAGGATCGACTCCTTTCAGTACTGAAACCCTGTCGACCGTGCCCTTGGCGGTTACGCAGAACCTGACGATTACTTTCCCCTGGACATTGTTTTCCTTTGCAACTTCAGGGTACTGTGTATGCTCAGAAATATACTGCAGAAGTGCGGGATCACCGCCCGGATACATTGGCATTTCCTCCACAACCACGAATGGTTCGGCTTCAGCATCTGTTTCCTTAACTTCTTCTTTTACCTCTGAGACAGCTTCGACCACATCCTCATTCTTCACTTCAACCTGTGCCTGGTCTGCAGTCATAAGCTGTGCCTGTTCTTCCGGTCTTACTGAGTCTACAACAACCGGCGGAACGTATCTTGCCTGCTGAACAACATCAGCTGGCGGCGGCGGTGGAGGAGGCGGAGGAGCAACCTGTTCGTTCGGTTGATCGAGGTTCTCCATCTTGATCTCTACCTGCCTTTCAGCCTTCTTCTTGCTGCTTTCCAACGCTTTTGCATTAAGGTAAGGTGCAATGACCGCGGTGCTAAGAATTACCAGGCCAATTGCAAGTGCGATAGCTACATTGCGTTTATACTTTTTCCGCAGCTGGTAGGCGCCGTACTCCTTATTCCTGGATTCGAAGACAATGTCATCGAAGTCAGGTGCTTTATCTAAATTTGCCATATTATTTAAGGTTTACGGGTTTATTTGGTTGAAGCAGAGGCGGTTGGTGTAGCTGTGGGAGTTATCCCGGCAGCCTGTTCAACCATCTTGTCTTCATACCATGTAATTTTAGTAAACATATAGCTGGCAATTCCGCAGATATTCATCTCATCGAGGATATTTACGAAATCACCGTAATTAGCAGTCTTATAAGCCTTAATAAGCACAATCGGACCCGTATCATCTTCTTTCTTAAGTTTGCTTATTGCACTCTGAACGGAATCCTGAGGTATCTTTATCTTGCCGGCAGTTACCTGTTCTTTAAAATCAGTTATTCTTCTTGCAAGCATCCTGTTTTTGTCAAGCAGTAATTTTCTGATACCGTTAGCGCTTAAATCTGTCTCAGTAAGTGGCGGTAGGTTATTGTAATCCTCTGGTTTTACATTGCCCGGATAAGTATAGACCTTATCATTCGGGCCAAGTATAATGTTCAGAGTACGGCTCGCTGCAATCCTCGGAGCCTGCTGCTGGGTCGGGTCTTTAATCCTCTCAGGAAGAATAAGATCCATGACCTTGGCTTTGCTCATGGCACCCACGAGCATAAAGAATGTGATAAGCAGACACATAAGGTCAACCATCGGGGTCATATCGATATGCGGGATATGAGTTTTAGGTTTTTTCTTTCCCCCTTTACTTTTTTCCTCTTGAATAATCTCTGCCATATCACTGTTGTATTTCGTCAAGGTTTATTCTTACAGCTTCAAGACTCGTTATCAGACTGAACCTGTTCACATTTTTATCCTGCAGGATATCAAGCACCTTCTGAACCACCGGGAAGGCGGTTTTGCTGTCTCCCTTCAGGCATGCCTGGATGTTCGGATTGACCTTGCGGGCAAAGAGGATCCAGTTTGCAAGCTGGTTGTCTGTTGAATCCATGGGGATCCCTGTTTGAAGCGCTTTTCTTTCAGCCGGGGTTTTAGAATCCAGGAACTCTTTCATTTTCTGGATTGGAACACCGAACGATGACGGGTATTTCTCGAACTCCCTGAGCTCCTGATCCGTAAAAGTGACATTGTAGTTCTTGCCCATCTCAGCAAGAATCTTTGGTTTGTACTTCAGGATCGTATCGGGTCCGTTATCGAAATTTATATAGACTTTGTTATCGGTTGAAAGAAGGAACGTAATCGTATTGAAATCAGGGGTAGGCTTCTCTGATATGGAAAAAGGAGTATCAACATTAGCCGGTTCCGGTTGCTTCATTGTAGTGGTCAGCATCAGAAAGGTAAGGATCACTGCAAACGTATCAACCAGCGGCGTCATGTCGATGCGGGGCGACTTTGTCGGTAATTTAATCTTTGGCATTGGCGTTTCTTAGTTTATGTTTCGACCAAAAGATAAATTAATTAGGTAGTTTTCAGTGATGCAGCAAAATTCTGTGTCAGGCTGAAACCTGCTTCATCAATTTTGTATGTATATGAGTCGATAGTTGATGAGAAATAATTGAATGCAATAATTGACAATGTTGATCCCGTGATACCAAATGCAGTATTTACCAGAGCTTCAGAAATACCGGTTGCAAGGGCAAGGGCATCCGGAGCACCTGATTGAGCAAGAGCTCCAAATGCGCGGATCATTCCGAGAACCGTTCCGATAAGACCGATCAGCACTGAAATGGATGCAAGTGTCGAGAAGATAACCATGTTCTTTGAAAGCATAGGCAGCTCGAGAGCTGTGGCTTCTTCGAATGATTTCTGGATCGAAAGGATCTTCTGGTCTTTTTCAAGTTCCTTGTCTTTCTGCAGTTCACGGTAACGAGTCAGTCCTGCTTTCATAACATTTGCAAGTGAACCTTTCTGCTTGTCGCATGTATCCATTGCTTCTTCAATCTTATCGTCAGCGAGAAGACCCTGAAGTTTATGAACGAATACGTTAAGGTTACCTTTTCCTCTTGCCCTGGTCAACGTAATAGCCCTTTCAATAATGAAAATGATAAGGGTCAGCACGCATGTCATCAGAATCGGCACAATAAAACCACCTCTGTAAATGATCCCAAGATAATTGTGTTGCAGTGGCTGTCCGGCATTGTTGCCACCCTCAAAGTTAACGGGATTACCCATTATCTTGTGGAACAAAAAATAGCATACTATGTAAGCTATTACAATAGTACCAACTGCAAAAACATTCTGCAGCGCATCTTTGATTGAACTTCCTTGTTTACTCATTTTTATCTATTTGTTTAGGTTAAGATTTCTTGATCTGCAAATATATATTTTCAAATTTTTTTTTCCAATAGTATGAATAATATTGTTTTTTCTCCGGATTCTTAAATTATTTCAAGCAATATGACCTTTTTCATCGGTTCTTACCCTGACGGAAAAGTTCGATATTTTTCTTTTAATGGTCATTTCCAAATCATTTATGCAGTCAGCAAGGGAACTGAATTCTGCAGTTCCCCTGCTGAAAATTCTTATTGGTTTTCGAGCTTGACGTTATAAACCCTCGATTTTGTGATGGGTATTTCCTGTGCCTTATAACCTTTTGCAGTGATAACCAAAGTTTCGGAATCTTTCGGAATCTCAAACCTGAACTCTCCTTTGCTGTTGGTAAGGTTCTCGGCTGCAGTATCCTTCACCCTCACAGAAGCATATGCTATCGGCTGCCCGGCTGCATTGGTGATCACACCCTTGATCTCGTTCGGGTTTATACCTTTCTTCACTGAAGTTACGTATTCGTCAACCCATTTTATATTGCTCCTGGCTGATGAGTTGTTCGGGTCAATGGAAATTATCTTATTGTAGTCTTCCTGGGCCCTTCCAAGGAATCCAAGTTTCCCCTCAAGGGTCTTCTCCTGTCCTGCTGCTTTTGTCTCGAGGCTTCCCAGTCCGTTATATCCCTTTATCTTGTTTTCCTTGTTGGATGGATCAAGATTGATCATCCTTTCATAGATCTCCTTAGCCCTGGTGAAGTTGCCATTTTCCATGTTGAAATAACCCAGGTACATGAGGGCTTCCATCATATCATTCTCGTTCTTGATGGAGTCCTTCTGTGCAACTTCGATCACCTTCTCAAATTTTGGCTTTGCAAGACCCTGCTTGAAATCCGGGTCCATCTTGGAATAGGTCCTCGCGCTCCAAAGGTATGCAGTCACAAAATCAGGGGATTTTTTAGTAACGATATTGAAGATGGAGTCGGCTGATTTGTACTTCTCACCATTGTAAAATGCCCTCCCGACTTTCATGTAATCTTCGTTGGTGGCTTTGGCCGGGTCGATCAGCTTTGCCCATGTCCTTGCGGCATCGTCATACCTTTTGAAGGCATAATTGGTGGATGCCATTTCATTCAGGATCGAAATATCCTGCGGAGTTGCTTCGGCGGTTTTCTGATCCTTCTTCCCGAAATTCAGAGCCTTGTTATAGTTAACGAAGGCTTTATCGATATCAGCGTCAGCTTTCTGAACTGAAGCCTGAAGGTTAGCTACCTTGCCTGTCAGGTCGTCAAGCGCCGGTTTAAGCTTGGTCTTATCAGCTGCAGAAGCGGCAGCAAATTTTGCCTTATCCCTTTCAAGCTGATTCTTCAGGTTATTGAGCTCATCGAGCATTTTCGGGTAGTTCTGGTTCTTTTTCACCAGTATCCTTGCCATGTACAAATAGTCTTTCTGAAGGATGTATTCAGGATCTACAGTTTTAAAGAGCTGGTCCATATAAAACTCGGCTTTAGCATAGTCCGGATTTTCCTTTTCGAAGTAGGAGTATCCTGCGAGCCTGTTCAGGTATGCCCTCGACTTATCGACGGCAAGTATCTCTTCCACATTCTTTATGACCTCGGTGTAATCACCGGCATAAAAGAGGGAGTTGACATACTTCGTTTTTGCCGGGATATTTCCTGCAGTCATATCCAGGTACTTCTTGAAGTACTCCTTTGACTGATCGATACGGCCGGCCCTCCAGTACAGCTGTCCGAGCTCACGGTAAACCGGGGCGTAGTTTGCATCCAGCTTGATGGCTTCCTCATAATACGGGATGGCCTGCTGCAATGCCCGTCCCTTTACGTAGACATAGCCGATCTTCATGTTGGCGGTCGGTGAGGTCGGGTCGACATATTGTGCAAGGTTATAGTTCTTTATGGCGTCGGATCCGTCGTTGACAAGCATATACAGGTCGCCGGCTATCAGGTATATATCTGCATCCTTTGGATCAATCGCAACCGCCTGCCTGATGAGCGGAAGTGCAAGCGAGGTATCAACTTCTCCGACCTTCACATATGATTCAGCGATCTTTGCGAGGGCAAATGCATAGTCCTTTGCCGGGGGCACGATCTTCTTTATGTTCTTGAATGGCAATAGGAAACTCCTTGCTTTTGCCCGCATCTCGTTGGCTTTGGCGTTATCACCCAGATAATATGCGACTTTCGCAAGGCCAACGTAATTGAGCGGATCATTTGGATTTGCATTTATTCCCTTATCATATGCATCCTTTGCATTCTTAGTTGCTACCACAAGTGAATTCGTTATAGTGTCGGCAAAATAATCCTGCAGATAATTTTCTCCAAGGAAAAAGTAATTTTTGCTGTTTGCCGGTTCCTTCTGGATCAGTTGATTGAACATAGCATTTGCCTTGTCGAACTGTTCACTTTTTGTCAAACTGATGGCGGATTTGAGATCTTGCCCGCTGACACTGACCGTAAGCAGGAGAGACAAGCTGCCCGCCAGCAAAATACCCGAACGTAACATCGAACTTTTCATAACCTTACTTTTGATATCAAATTACGTAAAATACTAAATTTACTAATTACTTTTAGGAATTATTCCAAATATCATTTCTAATCATTCATGCTTGATCTGCACAAGCCTTATCGGCATGGTTGCCGGAACAAGTCCTGACTTCAGTACTATCCTCTGTCCCTGCTCGGCAGTGGCCCACTGTATGAACCCCGAACCGAGGCCTATGAAAGTTTCCCTTGAAATAAGGTATACCTCCCTTACAAACGGATACGACTTCTCATATATTGATCCCTGTAAAGGCATGTAGTAGTAACCATCGTTCATGTATGGCTGGGAAACGGCTTCCACATTCACCTTCTTCACAAAGCTCATGCTCAGGGAATCATTCTTGTCGCTGATCCAGTTCACACTGATAATCCCAAGGGCATCCGGGTTCCTCGAGACAAAATCGATCACTTCCGGATTTGTATTAACTGCGAAGAAGTTCTTACCAAGGGAATCGATATTGAACAATTCCTTGAAATACCGGATATTACCAGATTTGTTATTGTCAAAAACCACTCTTATTTGTCCCAGCCTGGATTTCGGATCGATATCCTTCCAGTTCTGAACCTTTCCCGTAAAAATATCTTTTACAACGTCGTATTTCAGCAGTGTGTCTTTATTTTCCTTGTTTGTGATCAGGGCGAGTGCATCATATGCAAAGGGGGTGGTCCTTGCAACGATAAGCGAATCGCGGAGATACTGGATCTGGCTGTCAGTCAGCTTCCTGCTGGTCACTATGACCGGGACGGAATCATTCATAAAATCATTCACAATATCAACCTCCGGCTTATATACCGGTTTGATCCTGGCATTATGGTATAATGTTGTAAATGTAAATACCTCAGTATCAAGAAGCGGCTGAAATGATTCGTCCACTTCGATCCTGATGTTCCCGCTTGTCGGCGTCTCCACATTAGCCTGCTTTGCGGCATTGTAACAGGATGGCATGATCATGAAGGTACACAGGAACAAAATATAAATTCCTGACCGTAAATGACTTCTGACAAATTGTCTCAAAACGAAAAGAGGTTTAGAGGTAATTGTTTGGAGCACAATAATAATAAAATTTTGGTTATTTCCAGCTATACTCATCTTCTTAAATTTTTAATGGTACCATGAAATTTAATCAGCATCAATCTGGCTGCTTACCAAATGTATAAGCAAAGTGCATGCCAAGCTTTGCGATTATTCACTCCAAGTTACCCTCCTCTTCCTTACCGGATTTGGAAAAAAACAATTCTTTTAGATTGGCAATTGTCCTGACCGCCCTGTAAAGTCCGTAGAAAATGAATGCTGATCCCAGGATAACACGGAGAGCTTTGTCGATAGTCGTGAAATTGAAGAAGAATACGATATATACTCCCACACCAAGGTAAAACAGTACCATGAAAACATTGAAAACTGCCATTACCTGTTCCATCATCCTGTTGCTGTTCATACCGAATATTTTAGTTAACAAATAAACAAATAATCATTGTAGATTCAAAATAAATGTTTTGCGGGCGAAGGGCAAAAATTGCCCGGTTATTTTCAACTTTACCTCAACAAAAGAGAGCTGTCGCCATAGCTCAGAAACCTGAAATCGTTTGCCAGGGCATAAGCGTAAATCTTCTTCCAGTCATCCCCCGTCCATGCCGAAACAAGAAGGAGCAGAGTGCTTTTTGGCTGATGGAAATTGGTTATGAGCCCGTCTGTCACGTGGAATTTGTAACCTGGCATAATGATGAGACGGGTGGATGCGCTGATAGCCTGCTTTCCGGATCGCTTCAGGTGGCCGAGCAGGATCTCAAGGGAGTCCCTGGCCGGGAGCCCGGGATCGCTCCCGTAGGGTTCCCATTGGTCAACCAGAAGAGGTGCGTTGGACATAAAGCCCCTTGCCGCCACTTTGCATCCGAGCCAGTAAAGGCTTTCGAGCGTCCTGCAAGAGGTCGTGCCGACCGCAATTATTTTCCCTTCGTTCTTAATGATGGCGCTTATCGCTTCCACGGTTACAACGAAGTGCTCGGTATGCATTTCATGCCCGGAGATGTACCTTGACCTGACAGGTTGGAATGTCCCTGCACCCACATGGAGGGTAAGGTCAGTGTGCCCAATACCTTTTTTACGCAGGCTCTCAAGCAGGCTTTCCGTGAAATGCAGCCCCGCGGTCGGTGCGGCCACCGATCCCCTTATCCTTGAATAAACGGTCTGATACCTGAAGGAATCCTCTACCGAATCCTCGCGGGCGATGTAAGGAGGAAGCGGCATGTGCCCCGCTGCCTCGAGCACATCGGCGAAACACACCCCTGGGTTTTCCCAGCTGAACCTGACTCGCCTCGCCTCACCCGATTCACCCAGATCCTCCGCAGTGATGTGATATTCGCTGCCGTTGATCACACAGGAAGAGGACAGCACCTCGTGTTTCCATTTTTTAAGATTGCCAGCAAGGCATTTCCATTCAACCGGGACTCTCGACCCGAAAGATTCTTCATAACCTGCAGGAGAAAGCGGCTCAAGACAGAATACCTCGATCGCCGATCCGGATTTTTTTTTGAAGAGAAGCCTTGCCCTTACAACTCGTGTATTGTTGAAGACAAGGTGTGATTTTTCAAGGAGGTGTTCGGCTATTCTGCCAAAGATATCCTCCGACACCGTTCCGGACCTGTAAACAAGCAGCTTTGACCTGTCCCGCTCCGGAAGGGGATGCTGGGCTATCCTCCCTTCAGGAAGAGGGTAATCATATTCATTAATATCGATCTCATTCATCAGGGGCCCCATAACTCTGCGCTGAAATCATGCATATGACCCCTCACTAGGGTAGAACCCTTTTATTTGCGGGGTAATTTTTAAAAATCAGCCGTCAAAAGTAACATAATTTTCACTCCCGGTCATCTTTTTAGTACCTTTGCAGAAAGCAGGCCGTTCCATCGTCCCGTTTTTAACATCTGATGTGGAAAACGGGAAGGAAAGTCCGGACAGCACAGGGCACCATCCTTCCTAACGGGAAGATATCCGTGAGGGTATAGCGCTGTAACAGAAAATAACCGTCTCGGCGGTAACGCCGGGGTAAGGGTGAAAAGGTGAGGCAAGAGCTCACCGGTGCCGGTGGCAACACCGGCAGCCGTACACCTGATGGGCTGAAAGACCATGTATACCGGCGGTAAGGGCTGCCCGTCCGATGCCGGGGGGTAGGTCGTACGATCCTGCCAGTGATGGCGGGACAAGATAAATGATGGAAACCGGTCAGATTTCCCTTGCGGAAGATTGGCCGGCACAGAATCCGGCTTACAGGCCAGCTTAAAAGAATAAAGGGTGTCTCAAAAAGGCACCCTTCTGTTTTGTTATGGAGGGTTTGCAGCTGAAACCCTCAGCAATAATTTATTTCAGCTTGAAAATGGAATCTTCGAGCGGTAGATCAACCTCAACCTTGGAGAAGGTGGTCACGAATTCCATTCCGCTGGCGGACGATGTGGTCTTCATCGGCAGTAGAACGCCACTGGTTTCCTGATAGTCTGACGGGAAAGACTCGACCGTCACCGACATGCCGCCCTGGTTGACATCCGCAGAGGTCTTGACGAGAAGATAGGAAGCCTTGTCAATGAACATGGCCACATTTGTGCCGTTATCCAGCTTGGCATTTATCCTGAACGCAGGCTTGCCGCTGACTTCCTCTTCCCCTGCAAGGGTAAGCTGGCCGTTCTTAAGGTAGTTGGCCATGAAATTCTGGAACATGTTGCTCCTGATAAGTTCCTTCACCTGGTCAGCAGTCATGTCGACAGGATCGGAAGAACCGGTCATCGGATTGATAGAGTAACCCTTTTCTCCGTCAAATGACTGAACTATTTCGGTTCCGTTGAAGCTGGTCACGGTCTTGATCTTGTCAGGGCTCTTCATGTATACTTCCATTGGCAGTTCCATGCCGCTTACCGACATGCTGCCGGTGATCTTGATGGTTTTTAGTCCGGAAAGCTTATCGAGCTTGTTTGCTACAGTGTAATTCTTGACTATTTCTTCAAGAGATTGCGCACTTACGGTTACAATTGCCAGGAAACAGGCAGCGATCATAATAAATTTCTTCATAAAACAGGGATTAGATTTGTATTTAATAAAAGGAATTAATGGTTTTTCTTAATGCCAGAAGTCTTATCAGCAGCCTTTCGAGCTCCTGCATCCGGAGCATGTTGGCCCCGTCCGATTTCGCGATCGAAGGGTCGGGATGAGTTTCGATGAAGATCCCGTCGGCGCCCACACTGATGGCTGCCTTCCCGATGGTCTCGATCATTTCGGGCTTCCCGCCTGAAACGCCTTCGGACTGGTTGGGCTGCTGAAGGGAATGGGTAATATCCATGATTACGGGCACCCCGATCTTCTGCATGTCCGGAATATTGCGGAAATCGACCACCAGGTCCTGGTAACCGTACATATTGCCGCGGTCGGTAAGCAGGATATTGGAATTACCCGAGTCGCGCACCTTGTCAACCGCATGTTTCATCGATGCGCCGGAAAGGAATTGTCCCTTTTTGATATTTACCCATTTTCCTGTTTTCGCGGCAGCAACCAGGAGGTCAGTCTGACGACACAGGAATGCCGGTATCTGCAGAACATCAACATATCCCGCTGCCAAAGCAGCCTCTTCGGGGGTGTGGATGTCGGTAATCACCGGAACTGAGAACTGCTCCCTTACTTTTGCAAGTATTTTAAGGGCTTTCTCATCCCCGATACCGGAAAACGAGTCTATTCTCGACCTGTTTGCTTTTCTGTAGGATGCCTTGAATACATAAGGTATCCGGTATTTATCCGATAATCCGCAAATATGCCTGGCAATCTCCATGACCATATCTTCACCCTCAACCACGCAGGGGCCTGCAATCAGCAGGAAATTCCCTGAGCCGGAGTGCTTCAGACCGGGGATGTTTGCTGTTTTAATTGTCATCGAATAATGGGTTGTCAAAGGTAGGAATATTTTTGGATCATCATAATGATATATCTTATCTCTGCGCACTCTGTGTCTCCTACGTAGCCCTCCGTGTAACAAAAGGTTTCACAGAGGGACACCGAGGAATTATGAAGGCCTACCTGTTATAATCGTAATAGCCTTTCCACATATCAGCGAGCCTTTTCCTGATCTCATCCTCGCGCGGATTTTTGCCGGGGTCGTAGAAGATCGTCCCTTTCAGCTCTTCGGGCAGATAGCTGCTTTGCACAAAATTGCCGGGGAAGTCATGGGCATACTTATAATCCTTATGGTACCCGAGGTCTTTCATAAGTTTTGTGGGTGCGTTCCTGATGTTCAGCGGGACGGGGAGATTGCCTTTTTCCCTTACAATGGCCTGTGCATTTTCAATGGCCATATACGAGGCATTGCTTTTTGGCGAGGTTGCGAGGTATACCGCGGCCTCGGACAGGATGATCCGCGATTCGGGCCATCCGATTACATTAACGGCTTCAAAGCATGACTGAGCAAGCAAAAGCGCGTTGGGGTTGGCAATTCCTATGTCCTCCGCTGCCAGGATCAGCATTCTCCGGGCTATGAACTTGGGATCCTCCCCGCCTTCAACCATGCGTGCTAGCCAGTATACAGCGGCGTTGGGGTCGCTTCCACGCAGCGATTTGATGAAGGCTGAAATAATGTCGTAATGCTGCTCCCCGCCTTTATCATAGAGTGCCAGGTTCTTCTGGACATACCTCAGGACCAGATCGTTATTGATAATAATGACCTCGGATCCTGTTTCCGCAGTGACAGATGATACTACCAGTTCCAGGGCATTGTAAAGTTTCCTGGCATCACCCCCTGAAACCCTCATGAGAGCTTCTGACTCCTCGATCCTTATATCGTATTTTGTGAGATAGATATCCTTTTTCAATGCCTTGTCCAGGAGTGTCATCAGTTCCTTTTCGTCCAGCGGCATCATAACATAAACCTGGCATCTCGACAGGAGCGGGGAGATAACTTCAAACGACGGGTTCTCGGTAGTGGCGCCTATGAGGGTGATCGTACCCTGTTCAACAGCACTCAGGAGGGAATCCTGCTGTGATTTGCTGAACCTGTGGATCTCATCGATGAAAAGTACCGGATTGGGCTGGTTGAAGAACTGTTGCTTCTTTGCCTTTTCAATGGTTTCCCTTACGTCTTTAACTCCGGAATGCACCGCACTGAGGTGGAAGAAAGGCCTTTTAAGCTTGTTGGCGATGATCCCGGCTAGGGTCGTTTTTCCTACGCCGGGCGGCCCCCACAGAATGAAAGATGGGAGATTTCCTGATTCGATGACCTTCCTCAGGACACTCTCCTTCCCGACAAGGTGCTCCTGGCCGCAAAACTCGTCCAGGTCCCTCGGGCGCATCCTTTCTGCAAGAGGTTGACTTCCAAACATCGTAATACTGTTTCTGCAAAAATAATAAAAACAAGTTTGGTGTGTTATGTTTCGGACAGCCGGTTATCGGACCTTTTTATTTATTATTGCATACAGTTTTACAATTAACTAACCGAACATGCACAGGAACCTGTTTCTCCCGCCTTTCATCCTGGTGCTGATCGCCGGATGCGGCACCGTATCAGAAAGCAAGCATCCGGTATTCATAGAGGGCAGGCACATAGCTGCCGACAGCGGGATGGTAGTCTCGGCCCATCCCGAGAGCTCAAGGATCGGGATTGGAATTCTGAAGGCAGGGGGCAATGCAGTTGATGCAGCCGTGGCCACAGAATTTTCCCTTGCGGTTTGCTACCCCGAAGCCGGAAATATCGGCGGCGGCGGATTCATGATCGTAAGGGAGGCAGACGGATCGGCCTGCATGGTCGATTACCGGGAGAAAGCCCCGGCAAGTTCGTCCGGGAAAATGTACCTCGATAAATCCGGCAATGTAATTGAAGGTCTGAGCACCGATACCCACCTGTCGTCAGGGATTCCCGGGACCGTTGACGGCATGCTTAAAGTTCATGCAAGGTATGGATCGCTTCCGTTCCGGCTCGTGATACAGCCGGCAATAGACCTGGCGAAGTCTGGCTTCCCGGTGACCGGGGACCAGGCTTCAGATCTCAATGACGCGCAGGAGCGCTTCATCTCAAGGAACCGCAGCAGGCCGGCATTTGTGAAAGATCAGGCGTGGAAAGAGGGAGATACCCTGAGGCAGCCGGAACTGGCCAGGACTCTCGAAAGGATACGCGACAACGGCAGGGAAGGGTTCTACTCGGGAGCGACAGCACAATATATTATTAAGGAGATGAGGCGTGGGAATGGCATAATCACAGCACAGGATCTTGAAAACTACAGCGCCGTATTGAGGGACCCGCTTTCAGGACATTACAGGAACTTCAGGATACTTACGGCCTCACCTCCGTCGGGCGGCGGACTTCTCCTTCTGCAGGTCCTCGGCATGATCGAACCGTACAGGATCGGTAGCATGGGGTTTCATTCGGCGCGGTCGGTCCATCTTATTGCTGAAGCTGAAAGGAGGGCCTTTGCCGACAGGGCGGAATACTCAGGAGATCCTGATTTTACCGCCGTGCCGGTTTCAGGGCTGCTTGACACGGCTTATCTGCGGCGGAGAATTGAAAGCTTTGACCCGCTGCGGGCAACACCATCTTCGCAAATCATGGCCGGGAAGCCTTTACCGGCAGAAAGCATGGAAACAACCCACTATTCGGTTGTTGACCGTATGGGGAATGCCGTTGCTGCTACCACCACGCTTAACAATACCTTTGGAAGCGGAATAGTGGCCGACAGTGCGGGATTCCTGCTCAATGACCAGATGGACGACTTCTCGGCGAAATCTGGCGTACCGAACATGTACGGGCTTGTGGGAGGAGTGGCCAATTCGATCAGGCCGGGAAAACGGATGCTCAGCTCGATGACCCCGGTCATCGTGGAGAAGGACGGTGCACTCTTTATGGTCGCAGGTTCGCCGGGAGGATCCACGATTCCCACTACGGTGCTGCAGGTCCTCACGAATATCATTGACTATGGGATGAATGCCGGCGACGCGGTCGATACGGGCAGATTCCACCACCAATGGCAGCCAGACAATATTACCTATGAACGACGCTGCCTTGATCCTGCGGTAATTGACAGCCTGGCTACAATGGGGTACAAAATGGAACCCAGGAACGCAATCGGCCGGGTCAATGCCATTGTCGTTCTACCGGGAAAAAGGCTCGAAGGAGCGGCAGACAGGAGGGGAAACAATGCCGCATGCGGCTACTGATCACATTTTGGGAATTATATTTTGCCGGAAGAAGTAAAATTATTTCATCCGAAGAAAATAAATTAATACTTTTAGGAGTTTAATATGAATCCGCTACATGGAGCCTGCGGGTAAAAGTAGTATTTGAATTATTTCAGATATGTTTTAATTATGAAAAAGCCTCTCCTTATAATTGGCATTATCATTATACTGGTATTGATTTTTCCCGTGATAAGCTTTATCCGCTGGTCGATCATTGAAAAGAAGCCGATCGATATTGTCATTGTGGACAAGACTGTGCCGTCGCTCGACAGGATTAAGCATAAATCGCTTATGTGGACGCTTACCAGTGAGAGGTTTGTCAAGAAAAACGGCAGCAGCTATTCATCTGCAAGTGATTATTATGGTTTTATTCCGACCCGGCCATTGAATAAAAAGGGGTTCAGGAAGAATGAATATCACCTGAACGACATGATGGCACTTGCTGACAAGACTGATGCTCTTTATATTACCGACACATACGGAGTATTTTTTAATGACTGGTATTCGGGAGTGAACAGAAGCCGCAGATCGAGGAAGATCTATGGCGGCCTCAGCAATACCGACTACCTGCTTATCAATGAGCTCAAAAACAAAAACAAGCTTATCATTCTTGAATACAATACCCTCGATTTCCCTACGGCCGAGTTTGAATCTTTCAGGACCCAGGAAAAGTTTGGAATATCCAGCACCGGATGGACCGGCAAATACTACTCCTCACTTGATTCTGCGTCCCGGGACTTCCCCGTATGGATGACGGCAATGTACAGGAAACAGTACAGGATGCCTTGGAAGTTCACAAAGCCGGGGATAGTTTTTTTGAGTGAGAAGAATATTATTGTTCTTGAGGAAGGCACCCATCTCAGGAATGCCATGCCTCATATAATGACCGCGGAAGAGAATTGCGGGAAATTCGGGGTTGCCCCGTCGGTCGCGTTTGACAGGTGTTTCGATGTGGTTGAACCTCTTGAAAGCAATGTCATTTCGAAATTCCGGCTCGAAACGACCGCAGCCGGCGACACCCTGCTGAACAGCAATTCGCTCTCGAAAGAGTTTCCTGCTGTCTGCATGGAACCCGTGAATAAACGGACATTCTATTTCACAGGCGATTTTGCCACCAACAAGGTTTATACGATAGGAGAAAAACTCAAAGGCTTCAAAGGATTAAAAGGTATCCTCTACTCAGATAAGCCGGATGATCCCAGGAATTTTTTCTGGTCATACTATAAGCCGATGATTAACACAATCTTCAGTGATTATTGTACTTCACTGAAATCGAAATAACTGACCAGGTTCTAATTGTTCTGACTTGAGGACAGGAATTTAAGACCTGTCCTTTTTTATGTGATTTCAACGGGCAAATTATGAAAATCTCCATTGTGCAGGCGGATCTTGCCTGGGAAGATAAAAGATCGAATCTGGAACGCCTTACACGGATGCTCGGGGCTCTTTCGGGAACCACCGGCCTGGTGATCCTTCCTGAAATGTTCAATACCGGCTTCTCTTATAACGTCGCAGGGCTGGCTGAAGAGCAGGGGGCAGAGACCTTCCAATGGATGCAGGAGATGGCAGTCTCCGGAAATTTCGCGATATGCGGAAGTTTTATGGTGAAGGAGAACGGCCGATATTTTAACAGGTGGCTTTTTGCCGATCCCGGGCAAAACGTCCATACCTATGATAAAAGGCACCTGTTCGGCCCTGGAGGCGAAAACAGGTGTTTTACAGCAGGCACCGTCAGGACTGTCTTTGCCTACAGGGAGGTAAGAATCTGTCCCACAGTTTGTTATGACCTGAGGTTTCCTGTCTGGTCACGGAACCGGAACGACTATGATCTCCTGATCAACTCTGCGAACTGGCCGGAAAGCAGGAGGGATGTCTGGCTTACTCTCCTGAAGGCCAGGGCCATTGAAAACCAGTGTTATGTATCAGGCGCAAACAGGGTGGGCGTTGATGGCAAAGGGATAAGCTACCGGGGCGAATCGGTCATCTACGGCCCGAAAGGGGAGGTCCTTACTCTTGCAGGGCAGGACACAGAATGCGTCATTTCCGCAGAAATTCAAATGCAGGACCTCAAAGACTTCCGCCTCAAATTCCCCGTAATGAACGATGCAGATGATTTCAATATTAACCAGTTAACTAGTTAACCAGTAAACCAGTTAACCAGTAAACCAGTAAACCAGTTAACCAGTTTCAGCCTCAACTGAGCGCCTCATACAAAATAACTGCCGGGTGCCTGGCAATCCTACCGGTCCCGTCTTTAATATGATGCCTGCAGCTTGTGCCGGGTGCGGCAACAATCACGTCCTGACTGCTGTTCCTGATCTCGGGGAACAGAACCAGGTCCCCGATTTTATTTGACAGGTCATAATGCTCTTTCTCGTAGCCGAACGAACCGGCCATCCCACAGCATCCTGAGGGAATTTCCCTTACCTTGTAGTTTTCGGGGATGGAAAGCATTTCAACCGAACAGGCGGAGGATGCCACAGCCTTCTGCTGGCAGTGGGCATGGAGGATTATATTTTTTGCGGAAGTGCTGAATGCATTCTTCTTAATCCTTCCCGCCTTGAACTCATTGGTTATGAACTCTTCAAACAAAAAACTGCACTTTGCTAGCTTCATGGCCTTTTCCGTAAGATCCTGGCCTGCCAGCTCGGGATACTCATCCCTGAAGCCGAGTATTGCCGAAGGTTCGATTCCGACCAGCGGAACGGATTCGTCCACTAACCCTGACAGTGCGACTATATTCTGCCTTGCGATGGTTGCCGCTTTCCTTGCCAGTCCCTTTGAAATGAAGGTCCTGCCGCTAAGGCCGTGGACAGGAGCTATTACCCTGTAGTTAAGTGAAGTCAGCAGCCTGATTGCGGCGATACCGGTTTCTGTATCATTATAGTCCGTGAACTCGTCAACGAAGAGGCATACCGTACCGGCTGGTTCGACGGGGTTTATCATATCAAGGTTGGCGTCGATCCATTTTCTCAGGGTTGTTTTGTGGACAAGGGGAATTGATCTTTTTGAGGCAAATCCGATAATCCTCTTCAATAGTCCTGAGAAGAAGGCATTCCTGAGAAAGAAGTTGTACAGGCCGGGTATATGCGAGCCTATCTTATTAAAGGTGGTGATATAGGCTATCAGAAGCGTTCTGAGGGGTATTCCGTGCTTATCGTACCAGTGCTGCAGGAATTCTGACTTGAGTTTGGCGATATCCACTCCGGACGGGCATTCAGCTTTGCATCCTTTGCAGCCAAGGCAAAGATCGAGCACCTCATATATCTCTCGGTGATCCCAGGGATCCTTTGTATCCATGCTCAGGAATTCGCGCAGGATATTGGCCCTGCCTCTTGTGCATGCTTTTTCATCCATGGTGGCCATGAAACTGGGACACATGGTTCCTCCTATAATTGCGGATTTACGGCAGTCGCCCGATCCGTTGCACCTTTCAGCAGCCCTTATGACACCATCAGATGAAGAGAAATCGAAGATTGCCGGGATCTCCCTGGTGATTTCACCGGGGACATGCCTCAGAAAAGTATTCATCCTGCCGGTATCGACAATCTTCCCGGGGTTCAGGATATTATCCGGATCCCAGCATTTCTTGACCTTCCTGAGCAGGTTATAGTTATATTGACCGAGTATTATCGGAATGAATTCTCCCCTGAGCCTTCCGTCACCGTGTTCACCGCTCAGCGATCCCCGGTACTTTTTAACCAGTTTTGCCGTCTCTATTCCAATGATCCTGAAGAGTTCGACGTCATTAGGATCCTTCAGGTTCAGGACCGGCCTTGTATGCAGCTCCCCTGTACCGATATGTGCATGGTAGACGGATTCCTTTCCGTACCTTGCCAGCAGTCGGGCAAAATCATTGATATAGGCGGGCAGGTCCTCCACCCTCACAGCGGTATCCTCTACAAGGGAGACCGGCCTCCTGTCGCCCTTCATATTGCTGAGAACACCCAGCCCTGCCTTTCTCAGAGCCCATACCTTTGCCATATGGGAGCCCCTTATTATTGGGAAAGCATAACCGAAGCCTTCAGATCTGAATGCCTTGATAAGTTCTCCTGCGGATTTATCCGCCTCTGCGGCGCTGTCCCTGGCGAATTCGACAATCAGGATGGCACCCGGGTCACCCTCCAGGAAAAACCTGTTGTCGCGCTGGCTGAGGCTGCCCCTGGTAAGCTCCAGGATTTTGTCATCCATGAGTTCGACGGCCGAAGGATTGAACTTAAGGGCGACGAGATTAGCCCTGTACACTTCATCTCTTTCCCTGTGGTGGACACACACAATCAATTTGTGGGCCGGGGGAAGAGGCACCAGGTTGAGCCTGATCTCCGTTGCAATTGCCAGGGTACCTTCGGAACCTGCAATCAGCTTGCAGAAATTGAACCTGGTTGGCGAACTTTCATCAAAAATTGAGGAATCGAGAAGCATATCCAGCGCATAACCTGTATTCCGCCTGGGGATGCGGGGATCAGGGAATTCTTCCTTTATATTGCGGCGATTCTCCGGGTCTGAGAGGAGTTCCTTTATGTTCCTGTAAATGTTTCCTTCAGTGCTGTCGAGGTGGCATTTATCATCGAATGTGCCTGACCCGACAGGTTCGAAAAGCACTTCCGAACAATCGCTCAGCAGTGCCCTTACCGCGATTGTATGCTCCCTTGTTGAGCCGTAAACTATTGAATGTGAGCCGCAGGAGTTGTTTCCAACCATACCGCCGATGTTGCACCTGTTTGATGTCGAGGTTTCCGGTCCGAAAAACAGGCCGTACGGTTTCAGATACAGGTTGAGTTCATCGAGGACTACTCCAGGCTCGACCCTTACCCATTTCTCCGCGGTATTTAGCTCGAGGATCCTGTTCATATACCTTGAGACATCAACGATTATACCTGAACTGACCACCTGCCCGGCCAGCGACGTTCCGGCGCCTCTTACTGTAACCCCGATCTTCAGTTTCCTTGCAAGGTCAAGGACCTTCTTGATATCGGAAACCCCTTTGGGCCAGACCACTGCCAAAGGCGGTTCTTTGTAGTCCGATGCATCGGTCGCATACATCGTCCTCGTGATCTGATCGTACTTTAGGTCGCCCTCCAGTTTTGTCCTCAGGTTATTTAACTGGCTGTAAAATGAAACCATCTATTGCGTGTTTTAAGTCTCCAAATTTAGAAAATGATTTTATGATCCTTTTATTTTAAGAAACATGACATACATAATTGTTTAATCGGACTTTTTTTTTGTACATTTAAAAGCAATTTACAGAATTTTTAAATAATTGATATACAATGGGATTAATGGATCGCATCAAAGAGAATGCCAGGAAGCAAAACATGCGTATTGTTCTGCCTGAAGGCTATGAAGAGAGAAATATCAGGGCGGCAGATATTGCAATTGAGGAGGGGCTGGCACAGATCATCCTGATAGGGGATCCGGTGCAGATAGCCGCAAATTCTGCAAGATTAGGCCTCAGGAATATTGCGAAAGCGAGGATAGTTGATCCAAAGAGCCATGAGAAAAAGGAACAGTACATCGACCTGATGGTAGAACTGCGTAAAAGCAAGGGCTTGACCAGGGAACAGGCAGCCTGCCTGATTGAAGATCCTCTTTACCTGGGAGTTATGATGATCAAAAGCGGCGATGCCGACGGGGAGGTTTCAGGAGCGGATCATGCTACCGGAGACGTTCTGCGGCCTGCATTTCAGTTTGTGAAAACTGCTCCCGGCATCTCTGTGGTCTCGGGAGCTTTCATTATGATACTTCCTCAGAAAGAGTACGGGGAAGAAGGTGTCCTGATTTTTGCCGACGGGGCCGTTCACCCCAATCCTACGGACAGGGAGCTGGCTGAAATAGCCGTGGCAACCGCGCATACTGCCAGGGCAATCGCTGGATTTGAACCAAAGATTGCAATGCTAAGCTTCTCGACAAAAGGCAGCGCAAAGCATGAACTTGTTGATAAGGTGATCAGTGCAACCAGGATTGCCAAAGAGATGGCTCCCGATCTTCTCATTGATGGGGAGCTTCAGGCAGATGCGGCCCTGGTTGAGGCGATCGGGGTGAAGAAAGCACCCGGAAGCAGTATTGCCGGCCATGCCAACGTTCTTGTGTTCCCTAACCTTGAGTGCGGGAATATAGCATACAAGCTGGTCCAGCGGCTTGCAAATGCAGAGGCGATCGGCCCGATCCTGCAGGGCATGGCGGCTCCGATAAACGACCTCTCGAGAGGATGTTCTGTGAATGACATAGTCTGCATGATTGCCATCACCTCCAATCAGGCTGCCGGAAAGCGCTCATAATTAATTCATAATAATACCTGAAAAATGATCGTTCTTGTTTTAAACTGCGGAAGCTCCTCAATCAAGTATCAGCTTTTCAACATGTCGGACGGGTGCCAGTTGCTCGCCAAAGGCCTTCTTGAACGGATTGGCCTGAACGACAGCATACTTACCCATAAGCCCATAAACGGCGAGCCGTATAAGGTAGTCAATGACATTCCGGATCACACCACAGGAATCAACCTGGTAATGGAAGCTCTTACTGACCCCAGGCACGGCGTTATAAAGGACGTAAGGGAAATAAAGGCGGTCGGGCACCGTGTTGTGAACGGCGGAGAGAGCTATAAGGACAGCGTGCTGATAGATAATGATGTAAAGAAGCAGATTGAGATCTGCAGCGACCTAGCTCCTTTGCATAATCCGGCAAATCTCAAGGGCATCCTTTCGGTCGAGAAGCTCATTCCCGGCGTTCCGCAGGTTGCCGTGTTCGACACTTCATTCCATCAGACAATGCCTGATTATGCCTACATGTATGCGCTTCCGTACGAATACTATGAAAAATACAAGATCAGAAAATACGGATATCACGGTACGAGCCATAAATTCGTTGCTTCCAAGGCTGCCAGGCTCATTGGAAAGGATATAAACGACCTCAAGATCATAACGTGCCACCTGGGTAACGGAGCTTCGATTACGGCAATCCAGAACGGCAGGTCAATTGATACTTCCATGGGGTTCACCCCGGTCGATGGGCTCATCATGGGTACCAGGACCGGTGAGATCGATCCGGGAGTCCTTATCTATATTGCAGACAAGGAGCATCTCAATGTGACCGGCGTCAACAACCTGATCAACAAGAAAAGCGGGGTTGCCGGTATTTCACAGCTCTCATCGGATATGAGGGATCTGGAGATAGCTGCGGCAGAGGGCAATGAAAAAGCCATCCTGGCATTGAACATGTACGCATATAAGGTAAAGAAATTCATTGGTTCATATATTGCAGTGCTCAACGGCCTTGACCTTCTCGTATTCACCGGGGGTGTCGGGGAAAATGACCATAAGATGAGGGCCATGATCTGTTCCGACATGGAGAACCTGGGGATACTGTTCGATTTCAAGGCTAACGACGGGGTTAGGGGAAAAGACCTGGTCATTTCCAGTCCCGAATCGAAAATCAAGGTCATGTGCATCACGACCGATGAGGAATTCGTAATTGCTTCAGATACGAAAACCATCGTGGAGCTTCAGACAGTATGAACCGCTAATCCGAAACACCAACCCAAAATGGTACTAAAGAGCCTAACCGATCTCAGGAACATTGTCGCCGGCAAGCCAAAAAAGAAACTTGTCCTGGCAGCGGCCCAGGATCAGCACTCTCTCGGGGCTGTTCTCAGGGCCTGGCAGGATAACATAATCGAACCGATCCTTATTGGTGACAAGGAAAGCATCCAGAATATCTGCGCCGAAAACGGCTACAACTTCTCAGGACTGAGAATTATCCATGAGCCGGACAATGATATGGCCATTGAAATGGCTGTCAGGATGCTGAGCAGCAAGCAGGCTGATGTGCTGATGAAAGGGAAGGTGGGCACTTCGGCCCTGCTGAAGGCGGTGCTCAACAAGGAATGGGGATTACGTACGGGCAACCTGTTGTCGCACATTGCACTGTTCGAGGTGGAAACCTACCATAAGCTTATCGCTGTAACTGATGTCGCAATGAATATTGCACCCACACTCAAGGACAAGATCTCCATTGTGAACAATTCAGTGGCATTCCTGCACCGGCTGGGTTATGAAAATCCGAAAGTTGCGGTCCTCGGAGCCGTCGAGATGGTAAATGAGAATATGGAAGCGACTCTTGATGCCGCCCTTCTTTCAAAGATGAACCAGCGCGATCAGATAAAGAACTGCATCATCGACGGTCCGCTTGCATTTGATAACGCCATCAGCCTTGAAAGTGCCCAGCACAAAGGAATTAAGAGCGAGGTAGCCGGCGATACCGACCTTCTCCTGATGCCCGATATTGAAGTCGGCAATGTCCTTTATAAGTCCCTTGTATTCTTCGCGAAGGCGAAAGTGGCATCAATTATACTCGGTGCACAGGTCCCTATTGTGCTTACCTCCCGTTCCGACTCAGAGCAGGCAAAATACGACAGCATCCTATTGTCCGCTGCTGCCAGCAAATGACCCGGCATGATCCGATCGCTAGACCAGATGGTGGAAAAGGTTCTGTCAATCGGCATTAAGCGCCGCATTGCCATTGCCTGGGCTCATGATACAAATACCATACTGGCAGTTCAAAAAGCTGTCTCTGAAGGCATTGCAGAGGCGCTGCTCCTCGGCGACCCTGATGAGATCATGAGTGCCTGCACAAACGCAGGTGCCGATCACCGGCATTTTACCCTGATCCGGTCCGCAGACGAAAGATCCTCATGCGCTGAGGCTGTAAAGCTTGCCAGGGACGGCGGCGCAGATATCGTTATGAAAGGCCTCGTCGGGACTGACAAATTCCTGAAAGCTGTACTGGATAAACAGACCGGCATCATGGAAAAGGGTTCTGTTCTTAGCTATGTATGCGCTCTTCAGATACCAGCTTACCACAAGCTTCTTTTCATTACCGACCCTGCCGTGATCCCCTTTCCGACCCTTGATCAGAAGATCCGGATGACACAATATGCAATTGAAATGTCGGCACGGTTTGGAATCGACATTCCAAAGATTGCCCTTATTTCAGCTTCTGAGAAGAAAAGCGGCCTTTTTGAAAGTTCAGCCCATTATTCCGAGATGTGCAGGATGGCAGAGGAGGGCGGGTTCGGAAGCTGCAAAATGGATGGCCCGCTCGACCTTTTCCTTGCATGCGATGAGGAGAGCGTCAGAATAAAGGGTGTCGACACCCCGATCGGAGGTGATGCCGATATCCTGGTCTTTCCCTCCATCGAGTCGTGCAATCCGTTTTATAAGGGCTTGATGCTTTTTGCCGGCGGTGAACTTGCCGGCCTGCTCAGGGGTACCGGGAAACCTGTTGTGATGATGTCGAGAAGTGAAAGCGAAAAGTCAAAGTTTTATTGCATTGCACTGGCTTGTCTGATGTCTTAGAATTCTATAGATAAATAAATTGTAAGGGTTATATAAATATTTACTTTAGAGCATGTCAAACAGGTTAATTCTTGCAATAAATCCCGGGTCGACGTCGACAAAGTTTGCTCTTTTCAGGGAGGACGAGCTCCTATTTGAACGTACACTGAGGCATACCACTGCAGAGCTTTCGGCTTTCGGAAAGGTTACGGACCAGTTCCATTACAGGAAAGGCCTGATAATGAAGGAGCTTGAAGCCAGCGGATTCAGCACAGGTGAAATTGTAGCCGTGGTTGGCAGGGGAGGCCTTGTAAGACCAATTGAATCCGGAATATACAGGGTCAGCCGGAAGATGAAGGAGGACCTGGTCACCGGTGTGATGGGTGAACATGCAAGCAACCTCGGGGGACTTATTGCAGATGATATAGCCGGCACCATTCCGGGGGCAGAGGCATTTATCGTTGATCCGGTAGTCGTTGATGAGCTCGATCCGGTGGCAAGGATCTCAGGTTGCCCCGAAATTGAAAGGGTCTCCATATTCCATGCTCTTAACCAGAAGGCTGTAGCCAGGATCTATGCATCCTCTGTAAACAGGAAATATGAAGATATGAACCTCATTGTCGCTCATATGGGAGGCGGGATCAGTGTTGGAGGCCACAGGAACGGCAGGGTCATCGATGTGAACAATGCACTTAACGGCGATGGGCCCTTTTCCCCCGAGCGTTCGGGAGGGCTTCCTTCGGGGCAGCTTATCGAAATTTGCTTCAGCGGAAAACACACATACGCTGAGCTCAGGTCAATGATAACCGGTAAAGGAGGGATGGTGGCTTACCTCGGGACAAATAATTTCATGGAAGTTTGTTCGATGGCTGACAGAGGCGACAATAAGGCAATCCTGATCCGGGATGCCCTTGCCTATCAGGTTGGCAAGGAGATCGGGGCTATGGCTGCTGTTCTCCATGGAAAGGTCGATGCCATAATCCTTACCGGGGGGCTTGCTTACCAGGCATCACACGTGGAAAAGTTAAAAGCGATGGTCGGGTTTATCGCCAGGGTGGTGGTCTATCCCGGTGAAGATGAAATAAGGGCACTCGCCTTCAACGGGCTCCTGGCTATCGATGGCAGGATAGAGATCAGAAACTATTCCTGAGGAAGCCCGGGTACCAGTCTGACGGAACCGGTTTTCAGGGATTTCCCAGGGCCACGGGAACAACCTTCCCGTTCATGAACCTGTTGCCCTCCCTGGCGAAACAGCATATGAACCTTGCGGCTTCCTCCGGCTCAACATGCGCATTATGCCCGGGGAAGGCCATCCTGAACATTTCAGTGTTGACGGAGCCCAGTGCCAGGCAATTGACACTTATCCCGAGATCTGTAAACTCAGTGGCGAGACATTCGGTAAGGCAGGCCAGTGCCGCCTTGGAGGCACTGTAGAATGCCATTCCTCTGAATTTCGTGCTTCCCTGGAAGCCGCCCATGCTGGTGATGTTGACAATATGCGACCCGGAAGGCATCAGAGGAACTACAAGCCTGATCAGCGAGGCCGGTCCGAAAAAGTTCGTCTCCATCATTTCCCTCGCCTCATCGTTTCGGATCTCAAGGAAATCCTTGACTGTCAGCGATCCGGCACAATTGATCAGGATATCCACCTTGCTGAACCTGTTAAAGATGTTTTCCCTGGCAGCCTTGACCTCCTTTTCAATCGTTGAAAGATCCATCCTGAGATAGGATAAGTTCTGATGGCTGCACCTGCTGGCAAGCGTTTTAAGGGCCTTTTCATCGCGTCCGGTCACAAGAAGCTGGTTATCCATGTCCTGTGCCATAAGAATGGCGGTTTCCTTTCCAATGCCCCTTGAACCGCCGGTTATTATTATATTCATGAATTGAGATTTTAATCAGGTTTTTTTGTTTATTTGTCAGGGTCAATGTAAAATTACAAAAATGTTGCTATGAAACCGGAGCGAAGTGAAAGAATGAAGGGAACAGGGATCATAGTCAAATCCATCCTGGTTGCTGCCCTTGTAATGTTTGCAGGTCCCTCGGGGATGTGCCAGCAGGCCCGGAAGGATGTTCCTCCGCTGAAAGAGAGGCTTTTCTACGGCGGGGGATTCGGACTGCAGTTCGGGACCGTTACCGATATTGAACTCACCCCGGTGATCGGCCTTTGGGTCATGCCAAGGCTCGGAGTGGCGGCAGGCCCTACTTTCAGGTATTACAAGAACCCTTATTATCAGACAACCATATATGGCGGCAGGACGTACCTCGAGTACATTATCATCCAGGACTTTGACAATGTCATACCGCTCGGGGTCCATCTGGGATTGTTCCTGCATGGGGAATATGAGGTGCTTAGTTTGGAGTCAAAATTGTTCAGGAATGATCCTTCCGCCACCGGCAGGTTCCTTTCGGGTACATTTCTTGCAGGCGGCGGAATAAGGCAGCTGATAGGCCAGAGATCGTCCCTGAACCTTACATTTCTATGGGCGCTCAACAATTCAGGCTACGGGATCTATGGAAACCCTGAATTAAGGGTCAGTTTTATATTCTGACCCCTCACCCCTGAATCATATATCAGCTGTCTGTTTTGACAGGGAGATTATTGCTTAAACCTGATATAGGAGATCCTTATGAATAAACTCTGGAAATTCTTTCCCTGGATCCTTGCTGCCGTTATTTCAATAACCCTGGTTGCGATTTTACTCAAAGCTTACGTATTGGTTGAGATACCATTGTCTATATTACTTATATTAAGGATATTAAGTGTTTTATTATTACTTGTACTCGCTTTCAGGAAACGCTCTCTTACGACCTGGATCCTGGTCGCTATGATAGCCGGGGCTGAGTTTGGGTATGATCTTCCTTCAACAGGTGCGAAGCTCCAGTTCCTGAGCGATATTTTCCTCAGGCTGATCAAAACGATCATTGCCCCGCTGCTATTTTCAACGCTGGTTGTTGGAATTGCCGGGCATGCCGACATTAAGCAGATCGGCAGGATGGGCTGGAAATCCCTGCTTTATTTTGAGATAATATCAACGTTGGCGCTCTTCATCGGCCTGCTTGCCATCAACCTGAGCAAGGCGGGGGTCGGCATTACCCTGCCTCCGGTTACGGATACATCGGCGGTTACGGCTATAAAAGCGCAAAGCACGAGGGACTTTATCCTGCATATCTTCCCGGAAAACATCGCCAGGGCGATCTTTGAGGGCCAGATACTCCAGATTGTCGTGTTCAGCCTGATTTTCGGATTCGCAGTCGCCATGGTCAGGGAAAAGCAGAGGGGGCCCATAATCCGGTTTTGCGAGAGCCTGGCTGAGACAATGTTCAAGTTCACCAACATAGTCATGTATTATGCCCCCGTGGCAGTGTTTGCTGCCATAAGCTATACCGTAGGCCATATGGGCCTTGACGTTCTTGTCAACCTGTTCAAGCTTCTGGCTACGCTTTATGTCGCCCTCCTGGCATTCGTGCTGTTCGTGCTTATTCCCGTTGCACTTATCTTCAGGATCCCTATCAGGCAGTTTGCCAAAGCTGTTTCAGAGCCGGCTACAATAGCGTTTGCCACTTCAAACTCCGAATCAGCGCTGCCTTCAGCCATGGAGATGATGGAGAGATTCGGCATTTCGAGGAAGATCGTGGCATTTGTGATCCCTACCGGGTATAGTTTCAATCTTGACGGAACGACGCTATATCTCTCCCTGGCTACGATATTCGTTGCCCAGGCAGCGGGGATCCACCTGCCGCTTGACAGGCAGATCGTGATCTGCTTTACGCTGATGCTCACCAGCAAGGGAGTTGCCGGCGTATCAAGGGCGGCCCTTGTGATACTTATGGGAACAGCTGTCAGTTTCGGACTTCCCGTGGAGCCGGTGGTAATGATACTTGGGATAGATGTTCTCATGGATATGGCCCGAACCTCCGTAAATGTAGTCGGGAACTGTCTTGCCACGGCCGTTATAGCACGCACAGAAAAGGAGTTTGACGAAAAGGCGGCTCTTGATTTCAGATCCGAATAGGAGGCTCCCTGTTATTTTGGCGGTTTAACTTCAAAATCGTGGCCGCTTCAGAATTCAATATTTCCGTACGATCCCCTGAAAGTCCCCGAAAATTCAATTCTAAGGAGAAAAAGATATTTTCATAGTCTGAACAGGGGATTACAACTCTCTTGATTTACAAAAGGAATCAAGTTACAGTTGTAATCTTGCCGTAAATTGACAAATACTTACATAAGTAATCAAATAAATAGATCAATTTGAATTACAAACGTAATTTATTTCAACATAGATTATCTCCGGGGAATAAACTATTAAAAACCAACTCTATAAATCATATAACCTTGCTTGTTTATGGTTCTGAGTACAGCTTTATGCAGTGAAAAGCGGTTTTATTGTTTAGATTTAAGCGATAAGACACTATATACCAATAAATTATATAACTAATCTATATTGATACTTGTAATACGATCTTAGTATAATATATTGATTATCATACCATTACAAATATTATCAAATTAGCTTAAATGATTTGCGAAACCATACATTACAGATGTAACTAGCATTTATTCACACATGTAATTTTCATAATGATTACATTTGTAATTATGAAATCTTACCTATGAAAGAGAGAATTCTTGAATTTTTAAGAATTGAAAATAAATCTTCAGCACAGCTGGCGGAAGAGATCGGAGTTCAGCCTTCAGGGATTTCACATATTATTTCCGGCAGGAACAACCCGAGCCTTGACTTTATCCTGAAAATGCTCGACAAGTACAGGTTTCTTTCATCAGACTGGCTGTTGTTTGGAAAAGGAAGCATGTATAAGGAGCAGCATTCTGCTACTCTTTTCGATGTACCCGGTCCGGGTTTTAATGCACCAGGTGATTCCTCAGAAAAGATACCTGCCGTGGAAAGGGATACTCCGGTTACACAAAAGCCGGAACAACCTGTAAAAGAAGACATTATTAATGCCCTCGAAAGCAGTTCCGCACGAAAGGTGCTCCTTTTCTTCGATGACGGGACCTTTGAGGAGTACCTGAGGAGGAATTAGTATCCACGAATTACACAATTTCTCCATCATTGGTTATCTTTGCAGAAAATTTTCCGTATGACAAAACGGATTGAAGATTTTACTGTAACGGGCAACAGGTTCATTAATAAGGATATCTTCCTCCTGGAGCTTCAGGCCGAAGGGAAACTGGCCGACCTGAAGCCGGGCCAGTTCGTTCAGGTAAGGGTTGACGGAAGCCCGGAAACATTCCTGCGCCGCCCCCTTTCCATCCATGATGCTGATTTTGAACGAAATACTATCAAACTTCTGGTACAGCTTGCAGGAAAAGGGACCGAAACCCTGTCAAGGCTTCAGACCGGCCGGAAACTGAATCTGATCTATCCCCTCGGCAACTCTTTTACTATTCCTGAACAGGATGAGAAGATCCTGCTCATCGGCGGAGGGTGCGGTGTGGCTCCTCTTCTGTTCCTCGGCAAGCATCTAAAATCACTTGGTCATTCTCCGGAAATTCTCCTGGGCTTTCGTAACAGGGAAAGAATGATCGAATATGATGAGTACATGTCGATTGGCCCGGTAAGCCTGGCGACCGAGGATGGTTCGGTGGGTGAAAAAGGATTCGTCACACAGCATTCCTTGCTTGCCGGGAAAAGATTTAACAGGATTTATTGCTGCGGCCCCGACAGGATGATGAAAGCAGTGGCCCAGTATGCCTTCGCTAATGGCATCTCATGTGAGGTTTCGCTTGAGAACCTCATGGCTTGCGGATTCGGAGCCTGCCTGTGCTGTGTTGTTGACACTGTTGACGGAAATCAGTGCACTTGCATTGATGGCCCTGTATTCAATATAAATAAACTGAAATGGCAGAACTCGGAATCAGCATAGGCAGCCTCTCTTTTAAAAATCCGGTCATAACCGCCTCCGGCACTTTCGGAAACGGCTCCGAATTCGATGATTTCTTCGACGTTTCAAGGCTTGGAGGGATAGTGCTGAAAGGGACCACCCTTGAGCCAAGGGAGGGGAACAGCTACCCAAGAATGGCAGAGACTGCCTCCGGGATGCTCAATTCCGTCGGACTCCAAAACAAGGGGATCGATTATTTTGAAAAGAACATATATCCAAGGGTTTCCTCATACAACACAAATGTCATTGTTAACGTAAATGGAAGCTATGTAGAAGATTATGTTGCACTTGCCGAAAGGATTAATAAGCTTGACAGGATCCCTGCCATTGAACTTAACATATCCTGTCCCAATGTAAAGACGGGAGGAATGGCATTCGGTACAAACCCTGAAACAGCCCGCGAGGTCATTCGGAAAGTGAGAGCCGTTTACTCACGGGTGCTTATCGTCAAGCTTTCTCCCAATGTCACTGATATCACTCAATTTGCAAGGATCTCGGAGGAAGAGGGGGCTGATTCGGTTTCGCTCATAAACACTCTCCTCGGGATGGCAATTGACGCCGCAGCGATGAAGCCTTCCCTGTCGACTGTAACGGGAGGCCTCTCGGGTCCGGCCGTCAAGCCGGTGGCTCTCAGGATGGTATGGCAGGCGGCAAATGCCGTGAAAATACCTGTTATCGGCATGGGCGGGATAAGAACAGTAAATGATGCAATTGAGTTCTTTCTTGCGGGGGCGACGGCAGTCCAGATCGGAACGGCTTCGTTGATAGAACCTGGAACATCTGTAGATATTCTCGAGGGTATTGGGGAGTATCTGGATTCCAAAGGATTCGGGAGCATCAGTGAGATAATCGGCTATATTAACCGGAAACAGGAAAGGACCATCTGATACCCCCTGCAGGGCGGGATGAAGCTTCATGCATTTAGTCCTTTAAGCCCGGCAGAACGAACGGGAAATGCGATCATCCGGCTCTTGCGTCTCAACATGAAGTGTCCCGAAATTTTAAGATTTTAAAAATTATGCTTCCGGTCGTATCATTTATGGTGATAATTTTCACTAATTTTAGTCCCTGATCTTCTCCTTGTAGAGTTAATGAGTCACTTTTTTTAACAAATTACATTTGAAATGGCTGAAAGTATTCAAATTGACAATCTCGATAAGAAAATCCTTGACATTATCACAAAAAATGCCAGGATACCATACCTGGAGGTTGCCCGCGAGTGCAATGTATCAGGAGCCGCGATCCATCAGCGCGTCCAGAGGCTGATAAAGATCGGGGTAATAAAAGGTTCCGAGTTCAAGGTTGACCCGGCCCTCGTGGGATTCAAAACCTGCGCATATATCGGCGTCTATCTTGACCATCCGGGACATTACCGGGACGTGATAGCCAAGTTCAGGGAGATACCGGAGATCATTGAATGTCATTACACGACAGGTAATTATTCCCTGTTCCTGAAGGTGTATACTCATGATAATGAACATCTTCGTGATATCCTGACAGATAAGATCCAGAATATTCCCGGGGTGGTAAGGACAGAAACCCTGATCTCCCTCGAGGAATCCATAAACAGGCAGATCCCTGTTCTATCCACATGACCACCGGTCGTCATATCAGCGTTGTTCCGGCCCGGGACGGACTGCAGCTTCTTCCGGCAACCTGATGAAGGAATATTCGCCCCTGGGCAGCCGACCAAACCTATGCATACAGTGTATACTGCGTATTCTTCCCTGCATTAATTCTTAACCAAATCCTAATCCATGAAAAAGCTGTTTAGCCTCATTGCGGTTTCCGTGATCTCATTGGTGGTCTTGTCCCCGGTGATGAGCCAGGATGAAAAGCCATGGTACCAGGGCGGTCCATTCCAAAGGCCTGTGCAGAACCCAAAAGCCAAAGTTTTGAGCCTGATAAAGGTAGCCGGCAACAAATTTGTCACTCCCGACGGCAAGAGTATCCTGTTCCGTGGTGTTTCAATATCCGATCCGGATAAGATTGAGAGACAGGGACACTGGAACAAAAGTCATTTTGAACAGGTTAAGGGAATGGGGGCGATGATTGTGAGGATACCGGTTCATCCGGTCGCGTGGAGGGAACGTGGACCCGGAAAGTACCTTGGATTGCTCGATCAGGCTGCGGACTGGTGCACGGACCTGGGGATGTATGTTATAATTGACTGGCATTCAATAGGCAATCTTGGCATGGAGCTCTTCCAGGATCCCATGTACAATACCACAAAACAGGAGACTTATCAATTCTGGAGGACCATTTCCAGCCATTTTGCAGGTTACAATACCGTTGCCTTTCTTGAGATATTCAACGAACCGACCACCTTCAGGGGGCAGCTCGGATCGATGACCTGGGAAGAATGGAGGAAGATAAATGAAAGCATAATTGACCTTATAAGGTCATACGACAAGGACAAGATTCCCCTTGTCGCAGGCTTTGACTGGGCATATGACCTGACTCCGCTGATCAATGATCCCCTGAAAGCTGAAGGTGTGGCATATGTCACACATCCTTACGAATTCAAACGCTCACGCCCCTGGGAACCGAAGTGGGAAGAGAATTTCGGATTCGCTGCTTCAAAATATCCTGTTGTGGCAACTGAATTTGGATTTGACCTGGCACCAGGACAGACTGTGACTGAAGATCATTACGGGAATTCTATCATCAAATATCTTGAAAACAAGGGAATAAGCTGGATATGCTGGGATTTTGACCCGGATTGGGGGCCCAGGTTGCTTAAATCGTGGGATTACTCGCTCACCGGCAGCGGGGAGTTCTTCAGGAAAGCAATGCACGGGGAGCTCGGCTTCCAGAAACAATAACTGGCGTTATCGTAATAAAAAGCTGACGGACGAGGATGTATCAAAAGTCCGATTTAACCGCAAAGAACGCCAAGTTCGCGCAAAGTTTGCAAAGGTAATTTGCTGAATTCAATCACTTTGCGAGCTTTGCAGAAAATCTTTGCGAGCCTGCGGTTAACGGATTTTGACTTTTAATATATCCTCAGCTGAGATCATGTGCTCAAATNCGGGCCTGGTTTGCACGCCTATTGCTGCAAAAAAGGGTCAGCAACCTATTACCTCAGGAATGTGAATGGTATCGTATCGCTGTCAGTTCCTCTTGCCAGGACAAAATGCATTCTCATGGTATCAGGAGCGATGGTCCTGGCAAGGAAGGAGATATCAAGAACGCGCTTACCTTCCTTTGGAATACAAACAGTATCCCCGGGCAGGCCGGCGATATTGACAGAGTCTGGGATACCGTTGATCCTGAGCGAGTAGGTTTCGTCCCTGCCGCTGACATTCGAGATTGAGACCTGGATATTCCTGGCGGTATCCTTAGCTATAACGGGTTCCCGGAGATAGTCAAACTGAATAACCCAGTCAGTATTGTGCCTGACGACTTTCCAGGGTGACAGGTCCCACAATCCCCTGAGCTCCTTCGGGTCAGGCCTCAGATGGCCGCGTAGCCCCGAGACGTCGGTGATGCCCTGGCCTATTGAAACGGGAAGGTTGAATCTTTTAATCGTTTTCCGGGTTATGCTTACAGTGCTGTCGGTGAGGACGTCAAGGGTTGCGGGAGCAGCGAATCCGTTGATGGCAACATTGACGATCCTGTTGCCAATAGGTTTGCGCCATTCTTCAGGGATTGCCTTAGTGCCACCGATAATGCCGAAGATTGAACCGAGAGTGGCTCCGGTGCAATCAGTATCATCCCCACAGTTAATTGCAATGCAGATGGATTTGCCGAAATCACCCTCCCCGTAAAGCCAGCCAATCATGGTGAATGCAACATTCCGTGGTGCCTGGAACCAGCCCATATCTTCGGTGCTCCTGACCACTGCATTCCTGGCCTCTTTCCAGTCAAGACCGCGGGCTTTCGCGTCGAGAGCAGTCCTGACGGCTTTCGAAATACGGCATTCACTTGGTACCATGGATAGCCCGAAATTGATAAGGGAATCCCGGTCATGCTCCACGAATGCTGCCGATTCTATCGAAGCGGTGAATATTTCGGCATATGTCCCCTCTGCCATCCCGTGGTCGACACACGCATCTTCCCTCGCGAACCTGGCAGCCATGAGAGGATCACCAGGGAAAAGGCAAGCCCAGATCTCCGACCTTATCCAGGCGCCGTTGCTGGTCTTCCATTTAGAGTTGCTGAACTCACCCGAGACAGGCGGCATAAACCCGGCGTGCATGTTTGCCTTGCCAACACCGTATTCGTTCCAGTTCACTGGAACATACCTGAGCCAATATTTCCCGAGAATAAAGGCATCCACATGGGCATTATGCTCCTGCATTGCCTTAAGCCAGAGGATCTGAAGATCAAGATCATCATTTGCTTCAGGTTCATCACTCATGGCCTTGGTATAAAAGGTGATGGAGTGGATGCTTGTATCGCCTTCAAAGGGCATACCGAGCGTACCGCCGATATTCTTGCCAAGCCAGCAGGCGTATACCTTGTCACGGAATTCATCCTTGTTGATGACGGCTTTCTTTTCCCTGCCGCATGAAAGAAGCAGCGGGCAAAGAATCAACAATGGCGCAAAGAGCCATGCCTTGAGTGATTTCAGTTTTTTCATTCACGAACAGTTTGGGTCTGAAGGTAAAAATAAGAATTATCAGGAAAGATTATAAAAAAAGAAAGTGAATAACTTCTTTTCAGTATCTGATAACAAACATTGAACAAAAAGCAGCTATATAATGTCATAATCATGAATCTGTGCAATAAGATCCGGGAACACTGCCAACCTCTGTCCTCAAGTCTGTTGATTCCATTCAGCTAACCACCTTAAACCTAAGGGATTGTTCTGGCTATCCGGTTCATTTTCCGGAAGGCATGTTTATGGAAGATTGATGATGGATTATTTGACAGAAAGCGTTCGGGCGGAAAAAAATAATGAGATGAAAAAGAAATTGAAGTTGGCAATGGTGGTTATGCTGATTTGCGGCCTTGTATCGGTTCAGGCTCAGCAGGCAAAGTTTTACGCAGGGGGAAAGGCAGGCTTCGGAATACCGAGCCTTGCGGTCGGGTCCGGTGTGACCCCTTTGAGCGAAGATTACGCTTTCAGGCTGACCTATTATGGAGGCTTTGTCTTCGAAGTGCAGTCGGACAACTGGCTTGGGTTCAGGACTGAGGTGAACTATTCCTCGGAGGGGGGAGAGCGAAGCGGGATGCAGGCTATCCCGCTTTCAAACCAGCTGAAACAGCTTTGGGGAATGTTGTCGGTCAAGGGGGTAAAGCATGATAATTACATGTATGCTGACCTTCAGAAGAAAGCCTATTACACGTATGTGGAAGTTCCTTTGCTGGCAAAATGCACGTTCGGATCGGGCAGTCGGTTCAACTTCTACCTTACAACAGGCCCGTTCATCGGGTTTCTGGTCAAGGCCAGGCAGGTCACAAAAGGATTTAACAGCATCTATATAGACAAGTTTGGTGACAATCCTGTAGATAAGTACTTGGAGGGAGAAGGAATGTCGGTCCTTGGCCAGCAATCGTTCAACAATGTTTCGAATATCACGGGCAGCCTCAACAGGATCAATGCCGGCTGGCAAAGCTCGCTGGGATTTGAGATTCTCCTTAAATCGGGGAAGATCTTCGTTGATATTGGGGGCAGTTACGGATTCGTCCCTGTTCAGAAAGACAGGTCAAACGGCACCAACACTACCGATAACGGAATTGTGACAATCGGCTATGCGCACAGGCTCTGATCCGCAGGTCAATTGTCAAAGTTCATTTTTTTAAATCTGGAAAGTCTGTTGGCCTCTTTCCTATAAGCTTTCCGGAGATGCCTGTCGCCTTCGTCTGAGCTTATCCGGCTAAGTCCGTAATAGGCATACGAAGAATACTCATCGGCATACTTGCCAAATGATTTTATTTCTGCGAGGCCTTTCCTGTACAATTCCTCAGCCTGGTGATTGTTGTGGTACTTCTTTTCGGCCAGGATACCTTTCAGAATCTTCATCTGGGCTTCTGAAAACGGAAGATCACTGAAGTTCCCTGCCTTGCTGATCAGGCTTTCAGCTTTGTCATATTGCCTTATATAAAGCAAGTTCTTGATGTATTCTTCCATGAACTGGGGATTTCCCGGGTAATGTTCGTAGAGGGTCCGGTTGCAGAATGTTGCGGACTGATCATTATTCTCGAATCTCAGAAAGATATCCTCCAGCACCGCAAGCGCTTCCGCCCTAAGGAATATCGCGCTGTCAGCAGCAAGCCACAATTCCTTCAGCCCTCTCACCTTGTCGCCTCTCGGAAAAAGGGCGGCAATGGGTTTGTAAACAGGGTACTTTTCGGGATACTCTTCCCTGTAATAGTCAAATACCCCCTTGAAATAATTGAAATCAAAATATTCTGAGGTAAAGCTGAATGATTTCCGTATATATTGGTACGTGCTCAGGGCCAGCGGAACGATATCGAGGGTGAGCTCATTGTCGGTCATGAACAGAAGCAGCAGTCCGCGTGCACACAGGTTTATTAGGAGGTACTCGGTCTCATTGGCCGTGTTTCCATTTTTCTCACAGATATCCATGCAGGTCCTGAGGTTCTTCTCGAATGTGCCGCGTACTGGGGAAGAAGGCAGTATCGGGTAGTTTTCCCAGTAATCAATGACCGAATTCAGCAGGATCACAGCCGGATGACCAGGGTACAAGCGATTGATCTCTTCACTGATCTGCCGTGCTTCGCTAAAATGGAAATTGTACATGTAAGTTACTTCTTTATATAACAGCCTGACAGTGGAAGAGTCGTGCAGCATCTGCCCATGCAGGTTACTTCCAAAAAAAACAGAAATCACGAGAATTAAACAGGCGAAATATTTCTTTAATGCTCCTTTCATCCATTGACCTTCATGTGGTGAAACTAAACCGGACTTTAACCGGCTAATAATAAATCAGTCCCCTTAAGACATAAGAACAGGGGAAATTGTTTGATAGATGATTATCGAATTGCCGCACGTCTGGTTCAAAAACACAGCGACAATCATAAGAAAGCAGGAACAACACCGGAAAACATCCCGGTCTTCACTGGAATAAAGGACTGATGCCCTGTAACGGTGCTTTCTTTCGCCTGCATCAAATTCCTGCTGCCGGATGTTTCGTTGACGAACTTCGTCCGGAGGGGGATGAGCGTCCGGGGAATTACCTTTCCTGATGAGTGTGGTTATGGATACCGGCGGGGAATTCTATTCTGTGCACTTTCCGCCACCTATCATATCCATCGGAACATCGACACACTGGTGATATGTCACGCTGCCCTTGATATTGACATATATATCCACATTTAATCTTTCATCTGGAGGTGTCGGGGTACCTGAAATAACAACGCTGAAAGGTTCTCCGGTTCCCTGTTTAAGGTACTGCTCCATTCTTGCCCGCATGGCCTGAACTTTGTCATCAAGTAGCGAATTCAGCCCGACAAGTGGGTCATCGATAAGTTCAAACGGTGCCGGGTAATCGTTGAAAAGCACATCCACATGACCGTCAATATTCAGCCCACCGTTTATATTGACCCCGGTGGCATTATTACGTTCCTGAATGACTACCTTAATCGAGATAGATTCAATGGTTACCTTATCAACCTTGGCATCGCTCGGAATATTAAGATCGCCTTTGACATCTGACGGCTGGATGGTCCACGAATCCGTAAATGGTCCGGTGTTGTCAACCATGAACATCCTGTTGAGTTTCAGGTTGCTTACAAAGGTGAGATTCCTGGAATCACAACCTGAGCATAAAAGTGCACCTGCGAATAGTATGGTTAGTAGCTTATTCATATACTTGTTTTTTGTTGTCTGAACTATCCTGTTTATTTCACTGCTTTTCCTTTTTCCCCGATTCCGACCCCTAACCCGACACAGAGAATGCTTTGGCTGGCAAGGTTATAGTCGACATTCAGCTTCACAGGACCGAGGTTAAATGTAACTCCGGCGGTAAACCGTATGTTGTTGCTGCCTGTCAGGTCGTAGTTTATTTCGGTATTCTCATCCTCATTCGTATAGTGAATGGTTGTTTTTGAGTTCTCATAACCCAGTCCTCCATAGAATGTGAACAGGAGTATCCTTTTACTGGCCTGAACATCGGCTATCCATGCATTGGCCTTGAAGTAATCGCCGACATTGAATTTCTGGCTGTAGAAACCGACGGCAATATCGAGCGGCAGCACAGGAAAATACTGGCTGATGCTGTGACGGAGCCCCCATGAAAACATATTCACGCTGCCGACATCCTCGTTAACCGAATATGCAAAGTAACGGAGCGTAACGTCTGTGCCGTACAGCGAACCAATAGTGAGCTGGGGCATTGCAAAAGGAATGAATTTTGCATTTATGCCCCCGGGAAAGACATAGGCTGTGCCGCCATTCCCGTCTACGGTAACAGGGTCTACAGGCCCGAATACAGTAGGAACTTCAGCACTCTGAACAGGTGCAAACTCGCCATCTGTCGTTGCAGTAAATGTCTTGCTTTTAGAGGGGATAAAAGCAGCGGTGGTAACGACACCGAGATATGCCTGGAAACCCAGTTTCTTGAGCTGTGCACTGTGGAACAGGCCTGAATTGAACGATGCCCCGAAGGCGTCTGCAACAGGTTGCAAATAACCTTTGCCATTATCCGCATTGTACTTGGTGATATAGTCCTCAAGATTTTGCGGAAGCGCAGGAACACTGATTAAGAAAACAATCAGAAAGGTTGGAAAAAAACGTTTTAGGGTCATAGAAATAAGTTTTAGTGAATTTAACTTAAATTTCTATAAACCAAGCAACTATTGATCAAAAAAAATTAGCGCTTCATAAAAACATGCGATGATGCAATCATGTCGGAGCCCCGCAGGTGGATGAGTAAACTTTCCGCAGATCCCGACCAAGGTGCCGGGGCAATTCTGCAATCATGCAAACATGCAATTATGCAATCATGAAATCATGCAATCATGCAATCATGCAATCATGCAATCATGCAATCATGCTATCGTGTTGAAGCGAAGCGCAGATCCTGACCAACGCGTCGGGACAATCATGCAACTATGTAAAAGTGAGAAGTCAGAGAGACATTATTATGTAAATATGATCATTGTAAAGTATATTTCAATTCTTTATGGTTTATTGAATCTTTAATACGGTTTTTGCTGACAGATCTGCAAGAAACATTAGCAACCAATGAAGTTCATAATGTTCTTAAAGCGAATCCCAATTTTTTTCTATCGACTGCCTACTGACCGGATGTGAAATACCAAATAGCGGTCCCAATCCAGATTATACTGGACAAACTGGACAGGTTATTGATATTGAAGGGAATGTCTATAAGACGGTCGGGATTGGTTCGCAAATACGGATGGCTGAGAACTTAAGAACTACCCGCCTGAATGACGGCATGCCTATTCCGATGATCACCGGAGATTCATAATGGGAGGCAGTTTGGCAGGCACCCGGATATTGTTACTACGGCAACGATACAGTTCTCAACAAGCGGACTTACGGACCACTCTACAACTTCTAGGTGGTTCAGACCGGTAAATTGTGTCCGTCCGGATGGCATGTACCTGAGCCGACTGAATGGAACACCCTCATTCAGTTTCTTGGAGGAACCGGTATTGCCGGTGGAAAACTGAAGGATTATAATACCACGCTTTGGGACGGACCTAATCCATGCATAGCTAATAGCTTTGACTTTTCTGCCCTTCCTGGAGGTATGAGGAATCACTACCAAGGACAATTTCAAAGAATCGGATTTTCCAGTTGTTGGTGGACCAACACACAAACGAACACCTTTAATGCTTATGAAAAGTCTTTGTCCTGTTCTGACAAAGGTATATATGGAGGAGAGTACAATAAAAGAAATGGATGTAGCGTGCGTTGTATTAAGGATTGACTAAAAGAGAATCTGATTATTTCCATTGCAGAAACTATACTTCAACTGTACTCGGGGGGTTAACGCAAAAAGGGAAGAGCATGATATACATGCTCTTCCCTTTTTCACTTGTGATCCAGCTGGGATTCGAACCCAGGACCCCATCCTTAAAAGGGATGTGCTCTACCTGCTGAGCTACTGAATCTCCTTAAGATTTTTCGCGGTGCAAATTTAAGATAAAAAACTTTTCATCCAAAAGTTAGCGCTTTTTTTTGGATATCAAAATAACGCTTTTCTAAAAGTTAAATTTCCTTAAATTTACATGTCCCTACTAACTAAGACTCTGTGATGAAAAATATGTTCAAGGACAAGGTTGTTGTTGTCACAGGCGCATCTTCCGGCATTGGTGAAGCAACTGCCCGTGAATTTGCAATATACGGAGCTAAAGTTGTTCTTGCCGCCAGATCGGGGGAGAAGCTCACAAGGATTGTTGAAAAAATCAAAGCCGGTGGCGGCACAGCCGATGCGATCGTGACGGATGTCACCTCTGAAGATGATTGCAAAAGGCTCATCGGGGAAACAGTCTCAAAGTACGGCAAAGTCGACATCCTTGTCAATAACGCGGGTATTTCTATGCGCGCGGTTTTCGACGAGGTCGAGATCAACGTGCTGCGCAGGCTTATGGATGTCAATTTCTGGGGAACCGTTTATTGTACGAAATACGCTCTCCCGTACCTCGTTGCCAACAGGGGCTCGCTGGTCGGAGTCTCATCCGTTGCCGGATTCCACGGACTACCTGGCCGGACCGGTTACAGCGCCTCCAAGTTTGCGATGCACGGATTACTGGAAACAATAAGGATCGAGAATCTTAAAAAGGGACTCCATGTCATGATAATCGCTCCCGGATTCACATCTACCGAGATCAGGAAGCATGCACTGGTGGCTGACGGCAGCGAGCAGGGCAGCTCCCCCAGGGATGAGGACCACCTTGATTCACCACAGTATGTTGCAAAATGGATACTTAAAGGGATTAGGAAAAAGAAAAGGAACAAGCTGCTGACCTGGGACGGACGGCTGACCGCGCTCCTGCAAAGGATCATCCCGACTCTCGTTGACCTCAGCTACTACAACCATATGTCGCACGAACCAAATTCCCCGTTAAAATAAATCCGGCCCCGGCTTGCCGCAATTTAGCGCCTGGTTGCCTGATCCGGAACCAGATTGACCTTATTCCGGATCATTTCAAAATTCTTCCGCATTAAAAAATTTGAAGCAGAATTCCTGTAATGAAATACAGCCTGGAGCGTCATGCAGATAAAAGAACAAGTACTAATCTTAAATTATCTGCTATGAAAAGGTTTGTTTGGATTGCCCTGTTGTCAGCAATTGTTTCCGGTGCCTACGGACAAAGATCAATCGATGAGTTATTCAGGAAATATGCTGATGCCGACGGATTCGTGACTGTGACCCTAAATGGGAGCCTGCTTAAGCTTGCAAAAGCTCTCGACGATGATAAGGACCTGGTTCATGAAGGGATCACGGGTGACATAAATGAGATCAGGATACTCGCACAGGAGGACAAGAGTCTCAAAACCGATAATTTTTACAATTTTGTGATCAGGGACATTAACCTGAGCGATTATGATGAATTCCTCAGGGTGAAGGAAAAGGGCCAGGACCTGAGAATGCTGGTGAAGACCGAAGGGGACCATTTCAGGGAATTCCTGGTCATCGGCGGGGGAGAAGACAACCTGGTCATTCAGATAAAGGGAAACCTTTCACTGCATGATGCCGAAAACCTGTCGAGCGATCTTAAAAGGGATCATGGCAGAAGATCGTTGGTCTCCGACCTTGATTAAGCATCTGTGATTATCTTTGCAAGTGAGAAGATGCGTTTCCCCGGATGACCAGAAATGAATTCAGCAGTCTAGTGGCCAGGATGAGCAGAAAACTATATGTTCATGCTTACCATATACTTGAAGATCAGACTGGTTCTGAAGATGTTGTACAGGAGGTTTTTTTGAAGCTCTGGAAAATGAATGCATCGCTTGACAAATATGAGAGCATTGAGGCCCTGTCGGTGACAATGACCCGGAACCTGTGCCTTGACCACCTGAGAAGGCAGAAATTCACAGAGACCGGCAACGACAGGGCCTTTGCAGGGATCCTGAACCAGGACCCGTCACCTCACGACTTAATGGAGAAGTCAGAAACCATGGAGATAATCGGCAATATCATTGAAAATTTGCCGGAAATTTACAGGGATGTAATCAGGCTGAAGGATATTGACGGTTTCTCATACGAAGAAATATCTGAAAAGACCCGCATGAATATCAATACCCTGAGGGTAAATCTTTCGCGTGCCAGAAAGATGGTAAGGGATGAATTATTAAAATTCTCATATGGAAAAAGAGGAAATAAAAAGGCTCCTGGAGAAGTACTATAACGGGGAGAGCACTGAGAAAGAAGAGGGACTGCTGAAAGAGCTCTTTGCCTCGGAAACCGTGCCGGAGGATTTTGAGCACGATAAGGCTCTATTCAACTATTTCAGGCATGTCTCAAAGATGCCTGAACCTTCACCCGGCTTTGAAAGCAGGATACTCAGTGCCGCAGCGGACGACAGGATGGTCCCGGTGCGGCCGGCCAGGAAGATACTTGTTACGGTGCTCGCAATCGCTGCGGGAGTGGCCCTAATCACCGGGTCCTATTTCTTCCTTAAACGAGGCAGTGAACCCCGCGACACCTACTCTGATCCTGCGGTTGCGTATGCCGAGACAATGAAGATACTGCACGGGGTCTCATACAGGCTCAGCTATGGCAGGAAGAGCCTGGAACCTGTCGGGAAGCTCCATAAATTGACAAAAGAGAGCCTTGTGGCATTTGAAAGCCCTGCGAAGATAGTTGATGAGAAGCTTAAGTCGCTGAATCAGCTCAACTGGACGGTTAAAACACTCGGCACCATTAATAGCGAAAACGAAACAATCAAGAAATAATGAAAAAGATATTCCTTTTAACCGCACTTTTGTCGCTGGCCATTGCCGGTCAGTCACAGGTAAATGCAATCGATGAGATGTTTGACAGGTATTCTGAAAAAGAGGGATTCACCACTGTCTATATTTCGAGCAAGCTGCTTGGGATGTTCATACCCAAGGATGCAAAGGATGAAGAAGGACGAGATATAGTGGGCAGATTAAGCTCGATAAGGATACTCACCGTCGAAGATACACTGCTGAACAAAAATGTGAATTTCTACAAAGAGCTTAGTTCCAGGGTGAATTTCAGGGAGTATGATGAGTTGATGGTTGTAAAGGAAGGAGGAGACATCACCAAATTCCTGGTAAAGCAAAAGGGGGACCGCATCTCGGAGCTCCTTATGATCACCGGCGGACCTGGCGGAAACACTCTGATATCTATCAAGGGGGATCTCGACATGAAAGCAATCTCCGAACTCTCGAAAAACAGCGGTATTGAAGAGCTGAAAGACCTGGATAAGATCGATAAGGACAATCCCAGATAATATCAGCCGGATCTTACGCAGATTCGAGCACATTTTTGCTTAACTTGTCAGAATAATTTCCGGGGCTTTTAAATAATTGCCCCGAAAATTGTTATTTGCACAAGGAGGATTGACTCAAATTGGACACTGTCAAACTGGAAAAGGCCTGTAAAGCCCTTATTGATGCAGCCAAGGGAACCATGGCACCCGGCGATAAGGCCAGGATCCGCCGCGCCCTTGACATTGCTGTAAGAGCCTGCGGGGATAATCTTATCCTGACAGGTGAGCCCGAAATACTTCACGCCATCTCTGTGGCATCCATACTGACTGGTGAAATGGGGCTGGGCGTCACTTCAATAGTCCCTGCTCTCTTTCATGATTGTTTCGACAGGATTGAACTGAGCCCGGAAGAGCTTGAGAAAGAATTCGGCGCAAAAGCGATAGAGATCATTCGCGGTTTTTCCAGGATTACCGGAATAAATTCCCTTCAGTCATCATACCAGGCGGAGAACTTCCGGAAACTGCTGCTGAGCCTTGCTGATGATGTGAGAGTCATACTTATCAAGCTCGTGGAGAGGCTCGAGTATATGAGGAACCTTGAACACGCTCCTGAAACGGACAGGCTCCCTCTCGCTTCCGAGACTTATTTCCTTTATGCCCCGCTTGCCCACCGGCTAGGATTCTACAATATCAAATCGGAAATGGAAGACCTTGCGGTCAAGTTCCTTGAACCTGATCAATATTCTTATATTGAAGGCAGGCTCAGGCAGACTACCGCTTCAAGAAACAAGTTTATCAGGGAGTTCTCGAAGCCGCTGGATGAAAAACTGCAGCAGCTGGGCTTCAGGTTCACCATCAAGAGCAGAACCAAATCAATTCACTCCATAATGCTTAAAATGAAGAAGCAGGGAGTGGAGTTTGACGAGGTCTACGATCTTTTTGCAATTAGGATCATTCTTGACAGCGACAGTGAGCATGAAAAATCCGATTGCTGGCGGGTCTATTCCGTAGTCACTGATCTCTACCAGCCTAATCCGAGCAGGCTTCGCGACTGGATCTCGGTGCCTAAATCCAACGGCTATGAATCACTTCACACTACGGTCGTCGGGCCCAGGGGTAAATGGGTCGAGGTCCAGATACGCTCGGTGCGAATGGACGAAATTGCAGAAAAGGGGCTTGCCGCTCACTTCAGGTATAAGGGGGTCAAGGGAGAAGGTGGCCTGGAGGTGTGGCTTACAAGGATGAGGGAAATACTTGAATCGACCGACAAGGAGGACAAGGCTTTCCTTGACCAGGTCAGGTCCGGGCTCTATACCGATGAGGTCTTCGTCTTCACTCCCAGGGGTGATATCCGTCAGCTTCCTGCGGGATCGACCGTCCTCGATTTTGCATTCGATATCCACACAGCCGTTGGCGCTTCGTGTGTGGGCGCGAAGGTAAACGGCAAAAATGTGACGATCCGCTATGTTCTCCAGAATGGCGATCATGTTTCGATCATAAGGTCGAAGAACCAGAAGCCGCGGGAAGACTGGCTCTCCTTTGTTGTGACCGGGAAAGCCAAATCGAAGATAAAGCAGGCCCTTAATGAAGAAAAGACCAGGGCAGCTGCGGAGGGGAAGGAAATACTGATGAGGCGCCTCAAAAACTGGAAGCTGCCTTATGGCGACTCGGTTGTACAGAAGCTTATCATTCACTATAACCTGAAAACTGCCCAGGACCTGTACTTCCTTATCGAATCCGGAAAGCTTGACCTTTTACAGATCAAGGATGTCCTAACGCGTCCTGAGCAGACTGCGGAACCCGTGAAGCCGGCGGAGCTCCCGGAGAAGCCGGTGAGAGAAGAAACTACTTCGCAATATTCAGATTTCCTGGTCATTGAAGACAAGGTCGATGGACTCGATTACAGGTTGTCAAAGTGCTGCAATCCGGTGTTCGGAGATTCCATTTTTGGTTTTGTCACCATTTCGGAAGGAATAAAGATACACCGGTCGGGCTGCCCGAATGCCCACTATATGATGGCAAAGTTTCCATACCGGATTGTATCGGCCAGGTGGACGAAAACAGGTGCTGCCGGATCATTCATCGCCACCGTCAAGCTGACAGGGGTAGAGGAGGTGGGTATTGTGAACAGGATCGCCGACATATTATCCGGGTACAATGTAAGCGTGCGGAACTTTAACTACAGCATGGATGATGGCATGTTCGAGGGAACCCTGAATATAATGGTCCCCAACAATGATGTACTTTACGGGATCATAAGAAGGATCCAGGGACTTAAAGGGATCCTCAGGGCAACCAGGCAAATAAGTGAACAATGAACTGCTTTTAACATATGTAAACAGAACACCTATGATAAACAACCTTCTCTTCATCTCACTGGCCCCGGTTCTCATCATCGCATTATATGTATATAGCCGCGACAAATATGAAAAGGAACCATTTTCCGTACTTATAAAAGCTTTAGTTACAGGGATTATAATTGTATTACCTGTATTGATTATTGAGAAGTTCCTAAATGGAATAAAGCCGGCCATGGAGGGTATCGGAAATGCCGGTTACGATGCTTTCATAATTGCAGGGCTTACTGAAGAAGGCTTCAAGTACCTTGGATTCCTGCTGATCTTCTGGAACAACAGGAATTTCGATGAACCGTTCGACGGTATTGTATATGCGGTTTTCATTGCCCTGGGATTTGCAGCTGTTGAGAACCTGGTATATGTATTTACCGGGGGATACAGTGTGGGGGTCGTGCGGGCGGTTACCGCAGTGCCGGCTCATGCCCTGTTCGGGATAATGATGGGTTATTATTTTGGCCTCGCAAAGTTTTCACTCAAAGGCAGGGCTCCGTTCCTTGTCCTGGCGTTCCTTGCCCCTTACCTGTCGCACGGAGTATACGATTTCCTGCTGATGTCACAGCAGCCACTTTTCCTGGTCCTGTTCATCCCGGTATTCATTTATTTCTTTTACAGCGGGTTCCGTAAGATGGCAAGGCTTTCCGACTCATCCAGGTTCAGGTTCCGTTTCGGCAGGTAGAGGGAGTATCGTGCAATCGTGCGATCGTGCGATCATGCGATCATGCGATCGTGCAATCGTGCAATCATGCAAAGAAAACCAGCAACCGGGCTGAACGTTAAGTCCCGACATGGGATGTCGGGATAGCGAAGGAGCCAGATTGCAGGGCAGGCAAAGCAACCAGCAACCAGCAACCAGCAACCAGCAACCAGCAACCAGCAACCAGCAACCA
>JGI20215J15232_1000025_pt1 | contig 62741 bp, 68 predicted proteins | sample WetSurMetagenome_2_FD_15232 | JGI IMG/M metagenome (IMG submission 15232) | reverse complement strand
TATGAACAAAACAACGTAACCATATCGAATTGTGTCATCACGAATTCATCGAGCACAGGGATCTATGTTACGTATACAAGAGATAATATTCGAATCATTGGCAATCACGTCAGTCATTGCTTTCTTAGTGGAATTAACATTATGGCGTACAACCCCGTCAGTGGTTTTATCATCGCAGGAAATGTCATCACCGACTGTCGTAACTGTGGTATTACTTTCGATGGCCACGACCATCAGAATGTCTCCTTTAATAGAATCAGCAATTGTAAATGGGGGATAGAATTCGCAGCTAGCAACACCAGTGTTTATGGAAATGATATTGAAAATTGCTCTCTTGGGATTCGATGTGGGGGCATTGGAAACGTCTTTACAAAGAATAACTTTAAAAATTACAGCAAAATCGGATTTTGGTTTCAAAGAAATTTATTGAGGCCTTGGAAAAATAAATGGATAGGAAATTACTGGGATACATGGAAAGGCAGTGGCCCAAAGACAATCCTGGGATTTGTATCCTTGGATTTGTACGGTGAGTATTTTCGATTCATATTCCTCTTTCCATGGGTGGAATTTGATTGGCATCCCGCTCAAGAACCCTATGACATCCCCGAGGTGAACCTGAGTTTCGCATTTACTGGGACTTTTTCTAGATAAAGCAATCACTCGGGCGATCTAAAAATCAATCGCAGGTAAAGAAAAATTTTTTGCACTTACCTCAATTAAAAAATTTCGCACTTCATGAAGCACTCGTTTTTACCGTGAAAAAGACTATGTTAGGAAGCTAATTATCAGCAATGAAAAGTTAGATACATCTATGATTAACAATAGTGTAGAAACAGGGGAGAATAAGTGGTTCTATACTCATCATATTCTTAGCTTAGTTTGTAATCAGCATGTTCCGTTTTAAGCAAGAATCATTAGGTCGCATCTCAAAAAAATTGATCATGCAAAGTCTGAACAATTTCGCACTTGCGATCATTATTGATAAAAACGGAGTAAAAAGAGGTATGTTTCCTTATTTTTATTGGATCAATAACCTTATTTTCTATGAAAAGGACCTTTAATGAAGGGTTTTTCAACCAATTTATTGGCTGAAAAAGAGCAAAAAGTGTGAAGTGCGAAATAGATCCTAATCAAGAAATTAACTATCAACTGCGAAAGTCAGGATCCAAAGCATATTTCTAACGTGATAATAGATTTGTTTTTTGTTTTAACTTTTGTCCTATATATTTTTCTCATTATCAACTTATAAACATCAAATATTCCAATACACATATATACTGAATGGAATATTAATACGATAGATTCCTATGAAACATCACCAGAAATCAAAAATCCTTATTTTTTTGATCCTCCTCGTGTTGATTGGAACATCCATTGCCCCTCTTTCATCATCTAAAAATAGTACCGTTCTAAATGAACAGGCAGAAAAGACAATTGATGGACAGATCCTGTTTTCCCCTTACTATACTACAACAACCTATCTCATTGATAGGAGCGGAGCTATCAATCATACATGGCCAAGCTCATATCAACCTTTCACGTCAGCGTATTGGTTAGGGAATGGGACTATTCTACGTCCAATATGCTCAGGCGGGGGTGGGATTCAAAAAATTTTATGGGACGGAACACTCGCATGGGACTACAGATATACCGTCAGCGGTTGTACCTGCCATCATGACATTAAATGTCTCCCCAATGGAAACGTGCTGATGATCGTGTGGGAAACACGAACACGTAATGAGGCGATCGCTGCGGGACGGAACCCAGATACCATCCCGGGAAATACCTTTACGTCTGATAAGATCATCGAGATCAAACAAACAGGTCCGACAAGCGGGACGGTTGTTTGGGAATGGCATGTCTGGGACCATCTCATCCAGGATTATGATGCGTCAAAAGCAAATTATGGTATCGTGGGAGACCACCCGGAATTAATTGACATCAATTATGGTGATTTTTTTGTCGGAGATTGGCTCCATACGAACTCGGTTGATTACAACTCCACATTTGACCAAATACTCATCGACATCCATAATTTCAATGAAGTCTGGGTTGTTGATCACAGCACGACGACAGAGGAGGCCGCGGGTCACAGCGGCGGAAATAGTGGGAATGGAGGCGATCTCTTGTATCGTTGGGGCAATCCAGAGGCATACGATGCCGGGGTTGCAAATGATCAAAAATTATTCTTCCAGCATGGTGCGTCATGGATACCATCCGGATATCCTGGTGAAGGACATATCCTTGTCTTCAACAACGGCAACAACCGTCCGAGTGGGCAATATTCTTCAGTAGATGAATTTGCTCCACCCAAGGATTCCAATGGAGAGTATTATCTCGAACCAGGTTCTGCATATGGGCCGGAGGACTATACATGGACCTATACTGCGTCTCCACCAACATCATTCTATTCCACCGTCTTCGGTGGTGCGCAACGCCTGAAGGACGGCAATACCCTTATCTGTGGTGGTACGACGGGAAAGTTCTTCGAAGTCACCCCTGATGAAGCCACGGTGTGGCAGTATACCAACCCCTATCCGAACCCATCTCAGAACCATGTGTTTAAAATCGATTATCTCCCTCTGGAAGAACCTCCGCAGCCTCCACAGAACAATACCCCTGATCTTGAGTGCGTTGGTACTCTTTCATGGACCGATATTGATCCAGGTGCAACCGTGGTGGGGAGTTTTCAGCTTCACAATATCGGGGATGCAGGTTCCCGGTTGAACTGGACAGTTGATGCCTCTTCAATCACCTGGGGAACATGGTCCTTCCTTCCAGCATCGGGGGAAGATTTAACTCCAGAGGAGGGGCAAGTGACTGTACAGGTATCAGTTATTGCTCCAAATGAAAAAAATACGGAATTTCAAGGTGAACTGAGAATAGAGAACCAAGACAATTCCACGGATTTCGAGGTAATTCCCGTATATCTCAAAACGCCATTATGTCTGGATCTATCGTTCCAGTGGGCTCTTAAGCATTTTTTCCAAGAGTTCCAGCATGCGTTTCCTCTGCTACGACATCTGTTAGGGTATTGAACAGCCATAACGTATTTTTCTTTTGATTCACACAAAAAAAAATTATCAGACAATCGCGTCGATGCTCTTGCTCAGTATTTTTATCTTTTCCAAAACATTTAAATGAATCCAAATTATATTAATCAATGACGTGTTAAAAGGGGAAGTCGAAAATATATGAGAAGTAGAAAAACACTTTTAAAAGAATTCGGTGTTTTGCTCATCGTATCATTGATGGTTTTATCATCTATCGTTGTGACCGCAAATGGACCATTGGTGAAGGATTCAAAGATCGAATATACTCATGAATCGATGATAAACCAGGATCCTATCAGACAAAAAGATACACAAAACAGAGAAGTATTATTATCTGAAGGTTTTGAAGGGAATTTTCCACCAACAGGATGGACAAGAATCATCACAAACACGGGATATTGTGATAGTTATCCGCAATACTCAGCTCACTGGAATCAATCTTCAGATGTTGTTCATAACGGAACAAAGGCAGCATATGTGTGGTGGGATTACCAACATCAAGATGAGTGGTTGATAACTCCTGAAATAAATCTCGTCGGGATCCCTAATGGGATACTTACCTTTTGGTCCTACGGCTATGAAGGATCAACCTACAATGACCATTACTATGTAAAAATATCAACGGATAATGGAGTAACATGGACCGAGCTCTTTGACCTGAGTTCATTCCCACCAAATCAAGGATGGAATTCTTACACTAGCCCCTATGTAATCGATTTAGCAGCGTATCAAGGTCAGATAATACAACTCGCCTGGCATGTCGTATCTCCTCAAAACGATGGAATATGGTATCAATGGTGTATCGATGACGTTGAAGTGACTGGTGGAGACAACATACCGCCAGTGACGACCTGTACCATAACAGGTACTTATGAAACGATTATCACCTTCACCGCAACAGATGACATGTCCGGTGTGGATTACACGAAATACAAACTCGACAACGGTGCATGGATTGAGTATAACGCGCCGATCATAGTAACTGCTGTTGGGGACCACATCGTGTACTATTACTCCGTGGATAACGCAGGGAACGTCGAAGCGGAGAAACACAATACTTTTACGACCCAATTAGCGATCACGATAACGATTAAAGGTGGATTGGGTGTTTCTGTAACCATTAAAAATGTAGGGACCATCAATCTCACTGATATTGATTGGTCAATGGCACTTGATGGAAAATTGATATTTGCTGGAAAAACCAAATCTGGGATCCTTTATACGCTGGCTGTTGGAGAAGAAGTCACTATAAAAGACTCAGTGATAGGTTTTGGCAGGACAGGTATTGGGATTAGTGCAGGAACCGTGGATGCAAGCGCATCAGGGACCATCCTTTTGTTTTTCGTCATCGGAGTAAAATAAACTCCGCCTACTTTTTTTTGTCTTATTTGGTTCGTACAAAAAATATGGTTAGTATACGGGGNGAACTGTAACCCCGATGTACTATGTCCACCCCCGACATCTCTTTATAAATCAACAGNAAAAATGTTTCTCATTTCGTATAGAATTTGTGATAAAGTTTTTGTGGTCGACATATAATACATGATATGGGAAAGATATGCTTCATGATACTCCAATTGAGAAATTGACCACAGCGGTGTTTGGATTCGCCCTTGCGGTTGGTGCACTGTCTCTTACGAAAGCAAACCCGGAGACGATCGCTGATGTTGTTGGAGGGCTTGTCCTGTTTAGTCTCAGCTTCATCATCTTAGTTGTCATCTGGTGGGGAACCAGCGACATTATGTCCAAAATCAACCAGGGTAACCCGGTCACTATTCTCTTGAACATTGTGTTGTTGTTTTTTGTCGCAATCGAGCCGTACCTGCTGAATATTCTTAATGCGAGTGCTGAATTGTTTCCCTTGTCATCCTCGCTGTATGCCATTGACATGGCGTTTTTGATGGCGATGTCAGCTGCACTTTGTCATATTCTAATTAAAGAAAATAAAGCATCTCTTACTGCACAGCAGCTCCACCATTTCATTATCGGGAGAAATAACCAGTTTGTATGTTCAGGGCTCTTCTTCATTTCTTGTTTACCTTGGTTCCTTGAATGGACGCTGGGTGGGATGTCCGTGCGGGTTCTCATCTGGTTTGCCACCCTTGCATTCTCGCTTATCATATCATCCAGAAATAGAAACAAGTAAGAACCCATTTATTAAATAAACATGAAAATTGAACATTCAACTAATATGAATCTAATTTTTTTTATTTTTGTACAAGAAATTGAAAAATAATCTTTTGTAGTAGGATACTATTCTGTTGTTTGAGGTAATAATATGGGAAAAAAAATAATCGGCATATTGTTTGTCGGGCTGGTGTTAGCACTGGTTCTTCCAGTCGTAAGCGCTTACGCGGATTATGATAAAGAACTCTCCGCGATCGGCGTGATTCGGATCGACCAGGCCAATTCTGAAATAAAAGGATTCGTAATCTTCGGAGACAACGACGGTGAAGTCCTTCGACTCACCTTTATCAAGATAGCATTCGACGATGGCTACGCACCGATAGAGTTAGGTGGAAAGATTCCATTCTTTGGACATCATATAAAATACAATCCTGCAGATTAAAACCAATGAAACGAAACTTTTTCGTTTCCTCTTTTTTTTTTAAAAAAAAAATTCATATAAGTTCTTTTCTTTTTGATGAATCGAAAATGGGGAGTCTAGGAGAAAGGAGGATAAAGAAGAGAAGAACGGTATGAAAGAAATCTCTTTGTTATCTTCAAGTGACTCCCCAATAGATATATTGTTTGTGTTGCCTAAAAAACATTTGGTGACGATTATGGATATCTCTTTACTTTTTTTGTATTTTTTTTCCATTCGTGCAAAAATTAGATGAAACGTGGTAGTATCAATCACTATTTACGGTGTGGGGAAATCGATTCGTTTCGATACCCTTTAAAAGAGAATCTTGACTGTTCCTCCAGGCTTTTGACCTACTTCTGAACGTCAGAGGATTCTACTAAATACCCACATTTTAACTGAAAAACATCATAACAAGAAACATCACATATAGAAGGGTGAGAAAAATATTAAATACAGTGGAGTAAATAGATGATACTTGTGGAGGGAACCAAACGGAGAAAAGAACGATAAAAATATCGTTACTCATGTATACCGCTTTGTTACTGTGTGCTTTGGTAGATCTCATCTTATCATACAACTATTATGTCTATGATACCAAGATTTTTGTCAACAGTGAATCAAACATCGAGTTTGTCAAATTCCTGACACAGGGACTCTTTCCGTTCAATAATATCATTAAATTCATCTTCGCCTTACCACTCTTATTATTTCTTTTAAGCTGGTTTGATATCTTTCGTGAACACATGGCGGGCACCCCTCTGTTTTTTATCGAGCGTTTTGGGAGGACGTTTACCTTAGCAATCCCTAGTCTGTTCTGTGTCTCGTACAGCTTCTCAGGAATCACGTGGTACACGAATTCACAAGTGATTTATGATATTCTTTCCATAGTTGAGACCATGATTCATGGGTCAATCATGATTGTCATATGTTCTCTTTTCTTGTTGACTCTGTATCTTTTATGCGGTCAATAACAAAGAGAACCAATAAAACGTGAGATACGAACCCGGAGCATGCTTTAAAGAAATCGAATACATGACAATAAATTATGATGATAAGATATAAATAGTATAGGAGATTGTTATCTGTAATGAACCCATGTTTTGGGGGAGGAAGAAACCATGAGAAAGAAATCCATCGGAATACTTATTTTAATGCTGATGACCGCCCCATTGGTGTCGGCGACAACGACTAATCTGACTGAAATCCAAACGAAAGCATCGCAGACTGTGTTGTTTCAACCTATCTTGTTAAACTGGGGTGTAGATCAAGAACAAACCGAGAACTGTGGACATGGTATAATCCTTACCAGCCCTTGGACGTATGCCCAACGGTTCACACCAGCAAAAGAGAAACTAACTGCGGTTCGACTCCATATTTTTAAATACGGGGCACCTCCAGGAGTTCAAATAACAGTGTCCATTCGAGAAAATCTCACAAGTTCCAATCTAGCGACGAAAACAATCGATGCTAGCGACATTACTATCGAAAGTACCGGTACATGGGTCCTATTTGATTTTGAGGATATCACGGTGACTCCAGGGAGCACCTATTTTATTGTCTGTTCCGGCAGTGCTGGTGATGAGACCAATGCCTATTGTTGGTTTTACAACAATGAGGACACCTACTCTGGCGGAGAAGCATGGATAAAACCAGATGAAGTCTCTGTATGGACGAATTTTACCCACGGTGGTTTCAACCCGGATGATTTCTGTTTTAAGACGTATTTTCGAAAACCATTCGGCGGTTCAATCTGGTCATGGGAACAATTCATCAAACGATTCCCAACAGTTCTACCAGAACTCAAAAATCTCTAGAGACACCTAAGAATCCTCTTCTTTTTTTTTATTCTTCAAATTCATCGGTGACTTTCCGCAACGCATCGATAAGTCCATCGAGTTGTTTGATGATTTTCAACGCCTCTAACTTGCTTCCCTTCAATTTGATCCTGTTTTTGAGAATCGCCATCGCGGTCCCGACTTTTCCTTCGAAGATATCTCGAAAAGCTCCATAGGTACCGGTGATGACGAACACAGGGTTTTTCTCTGTAATTGTCTCACCAGGACTCAGGATGAAATCGCTTAACTGACCATTTTGGAGTTCAAGGTAGAAATTCGTGGTGGTATCCTGCGGTGGGACGTGCTCAATAACACCAATGAGGGATGTAGTCAGATTCCCAAGGTCTTTTGTAGGATCAAGGTTACTGCGGATGTATCTTTTCCCATATTCTATCCATTCCTCTGACAAAAATTTTACCATTCTTCATAGTCTCCTAATAACGAATGAAGCACGTCTCTGAATATTGCGTCCTCCTCTGTGGTCAATCCCTTCGGCAATGGATACAACACATGTTCCTTTCGGTAAATACCTTTAAAGAGATAATTAATGAGTGTGAAGACATTACCCAGGACTAGGGATTGTTCTGTGGTTTCTAGCAATGTTTTACTAATCCGCCCCGCTGCGTTCGTATCATTATGGTCATAGAAATAATCATATTCAATGTAGATGAACTTCCCGTTATCTAAGGGGCTGATAAAACCAAGAGCGTGCTCCAACTGATATTTATCCCCAACATCAGCAAACATCTTGATCCATTTCAGGATATGTGCTTTATCACCAGCCCAGATTGCTCCTCCAGGTCCCATCGCCATACGTTGTCGCATAAGTCGCGAAGGCAAAATCCGGAATGCATGTAACCAGACCACGTTCGTAAACTCTGGCTTGGAGTAAATTTTTTTGAAAAACTCTTGCAGATCAGCATCATAGACTTTCGCGATATTCTCTGGCGTCGCATCCAACCCTTGCTCAAGATGTTTCTTCATTGGACCAGCAAAGATCGCTCTGAGGGGATCTTTTTCCTCTGAGAGTATCTTCATAAATTCACTGTTTTTTAAAGATGCAAGCTTCGGTGAACCAAGAATTAAGGTCCGAAGCATCGATTGATTAATAGTGTATCCAACAACGTCTTCGACGATCTTCTTATCCTCTTTTTTACACACCACATCAAGTACATACCGCAGCTTCAGATAGTTCTTACACACATCTTCGAAGTCTGTTGCAATCTGACGGGTGGGACAGATGAACTCTGCAAGATATTTATACGAGAGGACTGCAAGGGACAACCCAACCCCACGTTGCCCTAGCTCCAGGACCGCATCCAGGGCATCTTTCAGATTATCAAATGGGACCATCACCGCTTCCTCATCAGCAAATACAGGGTAGAGCTTCACCGTCGTCTCTGTAATGATATAGGGGGGACTTAAGGAGATATTCGCAAATCCATTGTCAACGGAGTACGGGTTTGTTATCTCCAGGTCATGATGCGTCTTAATGACTCCGTCATTGTCCACGAGCACCAGATCAATGAAATTATCTGCGAAACACCCATAGGCATTCCCCCAGGTGGTGACAATCCCGGTCGTCGCGATGTTTGCACAGACATGCGCTCCAGCTTCTGCGACATTCGCTCGGAGATGATGGTTATAGGTTTCTTTCTGCAGTTCAAAGGAGGTGACCCCTGCACCAACGACAGCGGTGCTGCTTTCCGGATGTATCTCCAGTTTCTTCAACCGTAACAGGTCGATGATGATCCCTCGTTCAAGGTTTGTCGCATTAGCAAGCACGGTCGGGGATGCCACCGATAATGCAGTCCCGCCGCTTCGCGGGAGGAAGGGGATGTTATGGGTATTTGCGAAATGAACAATCCGTGATACTTGATCGGTAGTCTCTGGCATGACGACATAAAAATCCAAGGGGACATTTGGTGGGATGATCGAGCGGACATACGAGGAGATGATCACCGGATCATTCGTCGCCCATTTCTCTCCGACAATCTGCCTAAGACCGGTAATAATAGCATCCTCTTTCACCTTCTGTATTGTCCTTTTATCAAGAGATGCCACATAGTCTTTGATCGCCTGGGCAACCTTCTCAGGTCGAAGTTGTGTCGCAAAGTTACACTGCTTATCACAGATACCACATAATGAGCAGGACTCTGCTATTTCAATGAGTTTCTCAGTGGGTTGAACTGTGCCATCATGAAGATGTTTTATCAACTCCATACGACCTTGTGGCCAGTACGCTAAAAACCCATGTTTTCTGCCGGAAGGACATAAACCGGTTCCCAGAAAATCAATCCGACACATGCCGCAATGCGTCCCTTTTTTTGCGATAGCAACTGCTGTGTTCATATCAGTTTTTTTTACGGTCATAAGATTGTGATGTGTCATTTCTTTCCCCCATTGACAACATATCTTATGATGCATTCATAAGAAAAGACCTAATAAATGTTTTTATCATTTTTTCAAACGATTGTTTATTTTTAATAGGAGACAATGGTAACCCACAGAAAAATTTCAAGAGGAAATCTGTGAAAATATTAGCTCATCAGTCGAAAAGAAAAGAGAAGAGGAAAGAAAGGAACGGATGGTTCTCAAGAAACATTTGGAAGAAGCTGCCATCAAACAACATGCTCTGTGGCATCGTGACATCGAGCGTCGCCCAGGAGCTCTCCATTCCGTAGAAGTCTTTTGCTTTTACTTTCACTTCATAGGCTCCTTTTACGGACCAGGTATGATTCGCATTGACTGGCGCACCAGGTGGGAATGGCCCTATCCATCCGGTATTTGTCCCATCATCCCAGTCGAACCAGTAGGATACCGGGTCGCCATCGGCATCAGCAGCTGAGGCATTATACCTGTATTGCTGCCCGGGTTTTCCTTCGACAATCCCTGTGAGTGTTGGGATATTTGGGGGAATATCAATAGTGACGGTATCGGATGCCGGTGTTGTATCAGTATTTCCGACATTGTTCAATGCGAACGTCTCTATCAGATGAGTCCCATGTGGAAGTGGAACCGTTGTAAAAAAATAGGATTCCATTGCCTGATTGTAAATCCCGTCACTTGGATTTGCAGGACTCCAGACGCCCCCATCGAACCGCCAGAACACACACACGATTTTGTTGATGGTGACATCATTGCCAGCACACCCTGGTTGAGGATTGTTATTCTGATAGGGAACCTCTGTTGCTGTCCCAGTATAGGAAAGTGTTGGAAGCGGTGAAGGGTCAACTGGATAGGGGTTCAAAACCGTCTCCGGATTCGTATCAATGATATCCGGGATATTGTCTCCATCGGTATCTCGCCAGCCCACCTGTAATCGAGTTCCGGTAGAAAGGCTAAGGAAATCCGTATCCATCAAACAGCCGGATCCCTCAACATCGGCAGCATTCAGGTACCCACTGTATTCAGTGTATCCATCATATTCATCGGTCGCCCAGAAGATATGACCGGTTTCATGAGCCATCACCTGGTTCATACAAGATATCCCCCATCCATCATTATCATAGGTCATGACGATATACGGACCACCCATGTACGCATAAGCAAAATAACCATCGGAGAAATCTCCACCAATGTCATTGCTGCTATCTACCAGGAACACCGTTAATCCCCAATCGGTTCCTTTTGCTGTTCGCATCGCGTTGACATAATCCCGTGTTCGTTTCATCCAATCACCGGAACTATATCCGAGAGAGGCCATGGCTTCACTTACCCAGAGTTTCTCATAGGTAGGATCGGTCATCGCGGAGGGATGAATGATCGGCTCATAACTCGTGGGAACGGCAGTGTGAACATCAAGAACATAACTCACCCCAGCATAGTAGTATTGATTTGCCCACCAGGTTATCGCTTGAGTTATTTGATTTTGCACATTTGTGGTTTCTGTCGAATTCCAGTTTTCTGTGCTCGGATCGATCGCTCCATTACTTTCCAAAAAAATAAGACCGATTCCCACAGACCCAATGAGATATTCGCTGGTATCATAATAACCAGGGCTTGGATCAGCGAATCGACCACTATCAGAATCCTTGTTTTCAATATAACGAAGGAGATCGTTACTTAGGACTTCAATTTCTCCGGATGTAGAATTTGAAATATTCGTATTGTTCCCAGTGGTAGTTTCGTTTTCTGCAGAAAGAGGGATTGTGCTTGCACAGACCAAAAACAGCATACAAACGCTAATTAGTATCTTTTTCATGGATTCCTCCAAATAAACATAATTCGATTATGTTATTTATATATTTCTTAAGGGAGGATTGCTTCATAATTTGTAGAAAAAATTATAATAATCAGGTTTTTTTCAATCGATGTCTCACAAACTTAATGCTTCAGAATCAATGACAATCACATGAAAGATTGGCATGAAAAAAACTCTGTGAATACAGGTTTGTATCTAAGAAATCTACCTGAAAAGAGCATATAATTTAAGGGAAAATAGGGTGTGAATTGGGTAAAAATATAAATATTGATTGTGTGATAAATTAAAGATCAGAACACGTGATAGCGTATGAAAAATACTACTGTATCGATAATTCCGGTGATCCTCATTGGAATCCTCTGTGTTCTCCCTATTGTTCTCACCGGATGTCTGAAGAAAATTCCGGAGGATCCTCATACGGTTGAAAGGACTATTGTGTCTGATGGACTCCTGCGTACGTATAGAATCCATATCCCTCCAGATTTACCAGAGAATAGCACTCCTTCGTTGCTGTTTGTCCTACATGGGGGTGGTGGTACAGGGGAAGGAATGGAGCGAAGCTTGACCCTGGGGGGGTTCAATGTATTATCAGAGGAGCAGAATATTGTTGTGGTGTACCCCGATGGTATTGAGAAGAACTGGAATGACGGACGAAAAAACGTCAGTGACCCAGCCCACGAACAACAGATCGATGATGTCGGTTTCTTCAGCGTCTTAATTGAGAACCTCACTCAGGAATTCCATATTGATCCTCATCGGATTTTTGCCACGGGGATATCAAATGGGGCGATGATGTCCTATCGGCTCGCTATTGAGTTACCAGAGAAGTTTGCTGCTATCGCCCCAGTCGCAGGCGCGTTCCCGATCGATCTAGTTCCCGTGAACATCTCAGATGTACCAGTCTCGGTCTGCGTCCTAAGTGGGACCCAGGACCCACTGGTGCCTTGGGAAGGCGGTTTAGTTGGTTTTCCAAGGAACCCCCGTGGAATCGTACTATCTGTACCGGACTCGGTGTTGTACTGGGTGACGCATGATAACTGTTCGACCATACCAAATACTACTCTTCTCCCAGATACCGACCCAAAGGATCATACCTGGGTTCAACGAGATATCTACACGGACGGGTGGAACAACACCGAGGTGGTTCTCTACACAGTCTACAACGGTGGTCATACCTGGCCAGATGGATTACAATATCTCCCTGAAACCCTTGTCGGGAGGACCACACACGATATCAATGCGAATACCGTGATATGGGATTTCTTCCTGACACATCCAAAAGAGTAAAACATGATGATCTGAAGGAAAACGCTTCTTTGTGTCTTCGCTGGCGGTGTTAATATTTTGGTTTCTGATTGAGTTTGACGTACAATTCATTAATCTCGTTTTTTAATTCCATCATCTTCATCTCTCGGTTCACGGTGATGGTCTTGTATCGCTCCAGTTCGTTAATCTTCTCTTTTAACGCTTGTTCAGCTTGCTTGTTCTCAGTGATGTCCTCCATCGTCGTGTACACGGAGATGACTTTGCCGTTCTCATCAAATAGAAAGAAATCATGGGCGACGAAGAGTTTTTTCTCTCCGTTTTTTGTCAGATATTCCCGTTCTCGTCCACCGGTGTATATTTTTCCCTCTGAAATCTTCTGAGCAAAGGATGTTTGAGCAGAGGGTTTTTCTTTTTCTGAGACGAAATCGAAGATGGATTTCCCACAGACTTCATCTTTTGTGAACCCGAATGCCTGACACCATTTCTCATTGACATCAGTGATGTGACCATCGGGCGATAAAGTATGATAGGGTACTGGTGCTTTTTCGTAGAGGAGCTTGAATTTCTTCTCGGATTCCTCAAGGATTTTTTCGATGCGTTTTCGTACACTAATGTCCTTCATGACCCCAATGGAGCCCACGACCCGGTCCTCATGGTTCTTCAGGACGCTTAAGGAGATGTCCACATCGATTTGTTCATTGTCCTTTTTTTGTATTTTTGTTTCAAGGTGATGATGCATTCCTTTCTGGCGGATATGCTGCGACCTTATCTTTTTCCACTCAGAATCAGGGTATAAGTCCCGGACGGGTTTGAGGAATAAATCCTCCTTGTTCATCCCTAGGAGTGTTTCTGCATATTTGTTCCAGGAGATGATCCGCTCCTGTTCATCGGTCATGGTGATGGCGACCGCGGAGTTATCAAAAATCGTTCTGTATTTCTTTTCAGATTCTTTTAATTCTTTTTCGACTTTTTTTAACTCAGTTATATCGGTGATGATTGCTACAGACCCTACAATTTCTCCTTTGAATCCTTTTAAGATACAGATGGAGAGGTCCACATCAAAGGACCCTTGGTTTTTCCGAAGCATCCGCGTTTCCATCCGATATCGGATCCCTTTTTGGCGAACGTTTTCATTGCGTATTTTCTCCCATTCCTCCGGGGGATACAGGGAGTGGACTGGTGTCATGAACAAATCAGCTTCCTGCATGTTGAGGAGCTCTTCTGTGTATTTGTTCCATGAGACGATACGTTCTTCATTGTCCGCTAAGGTGATAGCAACTGAGAAATTCTCAAAAATGGTTTCGTATTTTTCTTGAGGGCTCACCAGGTCAATGATCGTCCTTTTTGGTTCATAGCGAGAGGTTCCCTTTGTGTTTGTCGGTACGTATTGCTTTTGTTCAACGAACTGATTGGATAACACAGTATTATTCGTAGCAGTCGATGAATGATATTGAAGTTTCCCGAGGTGTTCTTCTTCTCGTAATGTTTTAACGATATCAGGATCATTGCTCATGAAATCCTCTCCTTCAGTACCTGAATAGAACAAGGAAAAACTATGAAAGGTTTGAACAGAAAAAACTCTTTGTTTACCAATATTGTTTGTGAATCTACGTCACCACATCCCATCATAGCATGAAATACTCTCTTTATATAAAAGAGTACGTATGATGTATCAATTAATTTTGACGCGCCCTTCGATGCTTGCTCGACAAACGAGGGATAGAAAATTTTAAATTCTACATTTAATACATGCCAGTGGAGGCACTAATCCTATGTGGTTACAACTTCGTCTATACCTCTTAGTAGGTCTTATGTTTGCGATCCTCTACGGGATCCTAGTCGGGATTGGATATTATCTTCAGATAACAGGCTTATTCTTTTATCTGTTCATCGTAGGGATTGCTGCAGCAATCGTGCTGTTACAGTTCATGATAGGACCCAAGATCGTCGAATGGTCCATGCGCATCAAATACGTTAGTGAACAGGAGTATCCCAAGCTTCATCAGATGGTCGCAGAGCTCTCAGAAAAAGCTGGATTACCCAATAAACCAAAAGTCGGAATATCACAGCTGCCGATCCCCAATGCATTCGCATTTGGGCGGACCAAGAAAGGTTCACGTGTCTGTGTCACGAAAGGACTGTTGGATCTGTTAAGTGATGATGAGTTAAAAGCGGTTCTTGGCCATGAGCTGTCTCATATTAAACATCGTGATGTCGCAGTCATCACTATGCTCAGTGTCATCCCGATGATTTGTTATATGATCTATGTGTCATTCCTCTGGGGTGGTATGGGGCGACGGGACCGGGATAGCGGAGGAGCAATCGCGATTGGAATTCTTGCATTGGTTGTCTATTTTATCACAAGTCTCCTGGTTATGTACGGTTCACGAATAAGGGAATATTATGCGGATCAAGGGAGCGCTGAGCTGGGGAACCAACCTCATCATCTAGCGACCGCATTATATAAAATCACTGTGAGTTCTGCAAGGATACCCAGGAATGCATTGAAACGAACCGAGGGGATGAAGGCATTCTTTATCAACGATCCCTCCCGTGCGATGTACGAGGTTCGTGAGCTTAAGGACATCGACATGGACATGAGTGGGACGATTGATCAAAGCGAACTTATGATGCTTTCAACTAAGAAGATTTCACTGAAAACCAGCGATAAGCTCCTTGAGGTGCTCAGCACCCACCCAAACGTCGTCAAACGAATCAAACATCTTGCTGAATTGACGACAATCTAAATGGATTATCTGTATGAGGATTTGGGATATACCACCAGGACATCTCTGCAGGAATCATCTGTTAGGTGAACATCGAGAGCTTCATGCGATCTGGTCTATTTTAGTTCATGGCAAGAAAGGATACGCACATCATCCTGAGACGGTACGTTGGAAGGGGAAACAGAAGGCACTTTTTCTTCGTCATGAGGCACTCGTAAAAGAGATGATACGGCGAGGCTATCATCATCAGAGTCCACTGGAGACCCGATATGCAACTGGGGATGATACTCAAGACATCCTTGTTGACTCGTATGAGGATCAAGTCCGTCTGCTTCGTCAGAAAAAATGCGATTGTCTTGTGTGACTTACGATGAGTTACTGCTTTTTTAAAAAAAAAAATGAGGAAGGTTATTTATTTTTGTACAACGCCGCCCCATTTCGATATGTAGACAATACCAACAACTGATACCACTGTAATTACTAATCCGACGACGACCCCAATAATAAGAGACATCGTGTCTGGAAATCCACCTTCTTGCCACATTCCGGCTAATTTCATTGCTCCGACAATAATATCTTTCCAGATTAGAGCAATAATAAAACCGAATGCCGCAGCTATTGATACTGCTATTGTGCTCTTTATTTCTTTTACGGTTACCATTTTTCACCTCCCCACAGTTATATTGAGATGGAAAATATCCCAGAGCTATATAATAATTTTGGAAAAAATCATTATTTATATAGTTTACTCTAAAGGGATGAGTGTCTTTCCATACAAAAATCGTAAACAAACCAATGGCCAGAGAATCAAGACGATAAGGAGCAGGAGCGGAAGGAAGAACCCTAGATGCTCAATCAGATAACTCAGCAGGACAAACGGGAGTAAGAGCAGTGCAAGTCCCTCATGAATCCCTTCATACTGAAGCATCTGGTTTCGTCTGTCAAGAGGCATGACGAGAATCCCTCGGGTGACAGCGAAGAGCATACAAGAAAGAATAAGAACTCCAACAAGTGGAAAAGGATAGCCAACGAGCAGGAGTGACGTAAACCCCAGGATGAACGGGAGCATGACCATAATCAGATGAAAGAGTTGTATCCCATAGGTGTACATAAGAAATGAGACCGGTTTTTTCAGTTGATTTCCAACTGCTTGGACACCAAATAGTACCGGGGTGGTCCGGATCCCAAGTTTGGTATCGAATTCAACATCCTTAAGGTTGGCGGAGACCCCGACACTGAAGATCCATTGCAGGAACGCGACCGAGGAGATGATGATAGCAAAGAAGGAAACCTGATCAGAAACGGTCAAAGCCCCATAGATTCCATAGAGGAATACTGCTGCGCCTAAAACATACTCCATTAGAGGGAGACGTTTACTAAACCTGTTATAGAGGGTCATAAGTAAAAACGACAGTAGCAGGACAACAAGGGAGCGAACGGAAAAGAAAAAAACACAGGCAAGAACAAGTGATATGAAAAAAGAACCAAGATAGAGAAACCGTGCATTGGTTCTCGATATCCTACCAGAAGTGAGTGGTCTTTGTACAACGTATTTTGAGTGACGGTCGACTTCGACATCATAATAGTCGTTTTGGACGAAGACGAAGATATGTCCCAGTAATCCGATGAACAACAGGATGCAGAGATGAAAGACATCAAACTCTCCGTTGCATAATGCGCCAAAAACAGGGGTAAAACCAATAAAAAGGATTCCATATGGTCGAATGAGTTTTATGTACTCCCGTATAGCTCCCACGATCTCAAACCCTGTTTAGACGAGTATCTCCACCCACTTCCCTTGCCCTTCCCATAACTTTATCGAATACAAGGGTAACTTTCCGTTTAGTTGCTCAGCGATCCAGTGCAGGATGTGCTCTGCAGTCGGTGTCTCGAACAGCTCGTTTAACGCCTGATGATCGAGTTTTTCAAGGATCGTCGTCTCAACGATTTCTTTCATTTTTGCAAAATCAAGGATCATCCCGTCCTTCTTTACACCACCGTCGATGACGATTTCCAATTTGTAGGTATGTCCATGTAGCTTCTCACATTTTCCTTTATAGTTTGGGATATAGTGTGCAGCATCGAAATAAAATTCACGACACAGTCTCATCAGACAAGGCTCCTTTTTCTCATGGAGAAGAATGAAAAGGAGGAATATAAACATCATCTATTTGTAAAGCAGGACTTTTTTGTCTTTTGGGACCTTTTTGTAGAGCACTTGAATTGATTTTTTTAGAACCGGGTGTATGAGAGCTGGATTGAGGTCCATCATTGGTTGGAGAACAAAAAGCCGGTCCTGCAACAAGGGATGCGGGATGATAAGGTTTTTTGTTTGAACAATCTCGTTTCCGTACAACAGGATATCGATATCAATGATCCGAGGCCCGTTTTTTTCGGTTTTTACCCGGCCAAGCGTGCGTTCAACAGATTGTATGAAGGTTAACAAATCTTTAGGGTCAAGGGATGTTTCTGCTTCGATAGCACAGTTTAAAAACCAATCCTGCTGGAGAGTACCAACCGGTTCGGTGCGGTAGAAGTGTGATTGTTTTTTCACCTCGCATTTTTCAGAAAGCAGACAGAGGGCTTGGGTGATAAATCCTTCTTTATCACCGATATTTGATCCAAGGCCAAGATAGACTACAGACATCAGACTCCCCGGACCGCATCAACCACTTGAAGTGCTCTTCTGCATTCCTTCACATCATGAACCCGTACGATATCGGCACCGTTCAAGACTGCCATGGTCACCGCCGCAAGTGTTCCTTCTATACGTTCGTTCACGGAAAGTCCGGTGATCGTCCCGATGAATGATTTCCGGGAGGGACCGACAAGCAGTGGACAACCTAGGGTTTTGAACGTGTCAAGATGTTTGAGAATCAGCAAGTTATGCTCCAGGGTTTTACCAAAACCGATCCCCGGGTCGATGACGAGTTGTGAGATTCCAGCTTTTTTCGCAATCTTCAACTGTCGTTGAAAGAATGTGGTGATTTCTCCGACGACATCCTGATAGACCGGGTCCTGTTGCATGACCTTCGGGGTTCCCAGCATGTGCATCATGACAACTGGGACATCATGGTCTGTAGCAACCTTCCGCATGGCGGGGTTTGTTAAACCCGTGATATCATTCATCAGATGAGCTCCTGCGCGCAGACAGACGTCTGCGACACCGGGTTTATAGGTATCAATAGAAATTGGGACCGGTATCTCCCGTACCAATCGTGTCACAATCGGTAAGACCCTACCGAGTTCTTCTTCCTCCGAGAGAGGTTCTGAGCCGGGTCGTGAACTCTCCCCTCCGATATCAATAATGTCTGCTCCATCGGCAACCATTTTTTTCGCATGACCAATCGCGGTATCAAGGGTGTTGAATCGTCCTCCATCGGAGAAGGAGTCAGGGGTGACGTTAAGGATGCCCATGATTAGGGTTTTCTCGAAACGCAGGGTATGCTCTTTACAGATGAGTGGTGCAAGTGGTGACATTCTATTCCTAAAATGATGACGACCTATTAATACCCAATTGATTCCACGAAGGAGACTTTCAAAAACCCTCGGGATTTGCACAAAGAGCAGTTGCAGAGCATGTTGAACATGAAAAAATCATTTTCTAAATACTTATTTTTATAAAGTATGTTAATATATAAATGGATAAGAGATGTACAACAAGACTTTATAAGAAAGAAGACAACCCTTGATTGCATGATAGTCATAGGACTTTTATCAACGGAGGAAGAAGCACAGGAAATCCAATTCATTGCAAAGATCTGCACCGTAGAGAACCGTATCCGATACCTCGCCCATGTCGATCGGATAAAACAGCTCGTCAGCAAGGAAGAAGGCCTCTAACACAAATTACAAAAACACCCTGCTGGTTCTCCTTTACCATATGACCGTTCTTATTGTTTCTTCAGCAGAAGATCCAGCAAGCACCAATATAAAATACAGTCTTTTAGAACAAACCACCTGGGAGGAACACGGGATTTTTTATGACACTCCCGTGTATCGACACACATCAATGAAGAATCTGATGATGGTGACGATCCCTGATAAAAAAATACGACATGAGAACATCGACCAAGAAGTACATGATCAGCTGAACCTCACCCCTGACATCGCGATCTTCCTTTCTCGGCATCGTAGCAAAACAGGGGAACCGACACTGACAGTCCACCCGATTGGTAACTTCAGTGACGCACTGTTCGGCGGCCAACCAAAGACCCTGGTCCTTGCCGCACCACGAATGATGACACAGATCCTGCGACTCATAAAAAAAAACCTTCAACAAACAAACCTTGGTTACAAGGTCTGCTATGAGGTCACCCACCATGGGCCGTTCCTAAAAATACCCACGCTTTTCGTCGAGGTGGGAAGCACAGAGGTGCAATGGCAGCAAAAAGAACCTGCCCGGATCATCGCGACATCCCTGCTTGAGATGCTACCAACAGCTCAATATGAAAAAAATTTCCCAAAAGACATCCCTGTTCTCCTTGGCATCGGAGGAGGACATTACGCGCCACGATTCACCGAAATCGCATTGCAGAAAAAAGTCGCTTTTGGCCATATGATACCTACGTATAAGATAGATGAAGGAGCAATAGACGACGAAATCCTTGAGAAAACAATGCAGGCAACCCCTGATTTCACAGGAGTCTATCTCCATAAAAAAGACCTGAAGAAATCCCAAGTGACGCATTTTAGGAACTGGTTCGAGAATCGAAACATCCCTATTCTTTCCAGTAAAGAATTCAAAGACCTATGATCTTTTTTTCTTCAGGGGATACTCAGTTTTAAAATCATCAAAAAACACACGGTCGAAATCAATGATCTTTCCGTTTCTGACTTGTATACCATCGTGTCGTAATCTGCGTATCTTGTCAGGAATCCCAAGACCAAACCCACCCAGACTCCCATCAGAGGAAACTATCTTAAAACACGGCATCGTGTCAGCATCTGGATTCTTATTCATATACGTTCCAACAGCCCGTGCATAGTCCTTGTTCCCCAGAGCTTTGGCAACCGCACCATAGGTCGACACACGTCCTTTCGGTATCTGTCTGACAAGATAATAAGTGTAATCGGAAAGATTCATATGGGCGGATAGGCTATGACCTAAAAAAAATTTTCTATTGGGAGACGATGAACACAATAAAGTTCCTTGGAACCGCTGGTGCTCGTTTTGTTGTCATGAAACAGCTCCGAGCCTCTGGTGGCATCTGGCTTACCCTTGAGGGGACTCATGTGCTCATTGACCCGGGTCCCGGCGCGCTTCTCCGCTGTCTATCCAGCAGACCAAAGTTAGACCCGCAGGACCTAGAAGGCATTATTCTAACTCATAAACATCTTGACCATTCCAATGACATCAACATCATGATCGAAGCAATGACGAACGGTGGATTCAAAAAGAAAGGCATGGTGTTCGCACCACAGGATGCCCTCCATGGAGACCCGGTCATTCTACAATACGTAAGAGAACAAGTAAACCATATCGAAATCCTCAGGGAAAAAGGAAGCTACAAGATTGGGAACATCTCTTTTGAGACACCAAAGCAGTTAAAACACGGTGTTGAGACATACGGTTTGAACATCAAGGGAAAAAACACCAGGATCTCTCTTATCACGGATACGGATTACTTTCCAGAGCTTGCCTCCTTTTTCACGGGCGACATCCTGATCATCAACGTCGTTATGTTTGAAGACATAAACACCATCGAACATCTCAGTTTGAACGAGGCGGAACTCATCATCAAAGAAAACAAACCACGACTCGCGATTCTCACACATTTTGGCATGGGCATGGTGAAAGCAAAACCCTGGGAGATCGCAGAAAACCTGACAAAAAAGCTGAAAATCCAGGTCCTGGCAGCTCAGGACGGTATGCAGGTGGATATCGACCAGTATACAGCATAGTTTTTAACTCTGCAATGATATCAAAACATGATGATGGAACGGGCGCTCCTTCCAAAATATCATGAGATCCTTGAAGAGAACAGAAACGCCCTCTATCGTGATTGTAAACAGATCCCCGTGTCATTTGACGTCTCACAATCCACTGATGCACTCTGGAAACTCCATGATAAAACACTCCATTCTTACAGGGTAAAGAACACAGAACAAACCCCATCGCTTCTTGATTTAAAGGTAGAACTTGCGGACCGCCTTTTCCAAGCATGTTGTTTCTGTGAACACCGCTGCAAGGTAGACCGACGGAGGACGCCAGGGGTATGCGGCGTGCAGGAAACACGAATAGCGACAGAGTTTTTACATTACGGTGAAGAAACCGTCCTTGTCCCATCGCATACGATCTTTTTTTCAGGATGCACGTTTCAGTGCGTGTTTTGCCAGAACTGGGATATCAGCCAGTTACCCTGCGGGACACCTATCTCGCCAGAAAAACTAGGAAGCATCATCGATGAGCGGAAAAAGCAAGGATCGCGCAATGTGAACTGGGTTGGTGGGGACCCGACCTCAAACCTCCTGTACATCCTTCAGGTTCTCCAACAGATGAATACGAACATCGCACAGGTGTGGAACTCGAATATGTACTGTTCAGAGCAGACCATGAAACTCCTCCATGGTGTCATCGATGTCTATCTGACTGATTTTAAATATGGGAATGATTTTTGTGCGAAACGACTCTCAAAGATCGATGGATATACTGTTATCGTGAGACGAAATCATCTGCTAGCCTACACGCAAACTGAAATCATCATACGGCATCTGGTTCTTCCTAATCACTTTGATTGTTGTTCAAAACCGGTCCTGTCTTTTATCGCAGAACATCTCCCGAATGCACTGGTCAATATCATGGGTCAGTATAAACCAGAATACCGAGCGAATGAACAGAAAGACATCTCACGGTCGGTTACCGCTGAAGAGGTCACCCAGGTAAAAGAATATGCAGAAAAACTTGGAATCCATCAGTTATAAACTACACATCATATCTCATCGTCTCTGATTCCATTCCTTTGTCGAGAACGATTCATTTTCGAATTGCTTTGCCAGGTTTCGTTCCTCATCAGTTAATACACCCTCGATTAAATCGACATGGAATTCTTCCTCAAAACCACCCTTCATGGCACCAGCCACTTGTTTGAAACTTACTTCTTTTCCGAGGCAGTGACGAATCGACGTCACTCGTTGTTTGACGTCAGCGATGAGTTTGTCCTTGATCTTCTCATTTGGGACTTTCAGTAAAGAAAACATGGTGTCAACATCAACGTCCATTAGAACCGTCCCATGCTGCAGCACAGTCTTTAGTTTTCGTGTCTGAGCGTTCCCCGATATCTTTCGACCATCGGTCACGATATCGTTGATCGGGGCGTACTCACTACTGATCCCCAATTGTTGTAATCCTTTCATGACCGCTCCACAAACCCGAGCATAGCTTTTCAGGATGTTCTTAGGGATCGTCGGATGGGATTCAGCAATAACGATACTGTAGGTCAACTCTTTTTCATGGAACACCGCGCCTCCTCCCGTGATTCTGCGCACGTAATCAACACCAAGTCTATGACAGGCATTGATATCGATCTCCTCAACCAGGCTTTGAAAATACCCAATGGAGATCGCAGGGGGCGCCCAGCCATAGAAACGAACGGTGGGAGGCACTTTCTCGTTACTATGAGCGACAAGGATGGCTTTATCGATCGCCATGTTTGCAAACGCATTCGCATATCCTGTCTGAAGCAATCTCCATTGTTCGCTCATGAGACACACATCATAATCCCTTGGGCCAGGGATTCTGCATTCAGTCCAATAAATTCAATATGATACTTGGAGATAACGGATGAGATCTGCTCCTGCAGCTCTTTTCGCTCAAGACAGATATTTTTTAGTTTTTTCTCCAGATGCTCGAGTGCTTCTTCAGGATATACGAAAAAATCACCGGTGATGCGGATATTGGTGATCACGTTCTTGGTTTCATCGTAGTCTAAGGTGATTTTCAGTAGCTTGCCCTGGGGCACCTTATAGATGGAGCGGGATTGCATATGACTCATCTGTATTTGCTTGTCTTTTTAAAACGTTCCCACCAGTATCAGCGAATCACAACAAAGCGTTTTGTGCATGGTACGAGCTTCGTACGAGTGGCCCTGATTCGACATGCGTAAAACCAAGCTGAACAGCAGCATTTTTCAGCTGTAAAAACTCATCCGGGGTATAGTATTTTTTTACTGGTGCATGCGTTGAGGTCGGCTGAAGGTACTGTCCAATGGTTAAGAAATCCACCTGTGCATCTCGCAAATCACGCAGTGTCGTAAGGATTTGTTCTGTGGATTCACCAAGTCCTATCATAAGACCGGATTTCGATGGGATGTCTTTTGCCTTCGTCTTAATAATCTTCAGTACCTGTAAACTGCGTTGATAGTTCCCTTGGGGCCGCATATGGGGGAACAACTCTTCGACCACCTCAATATTGTGGTTGATGACGTCAGGGGTTGCATCAATCACGGTTTGTAATGCTGTTTCATCTCCATTGAAATCGGGGATGAGCACCTCGATGTGACAGTCGCAATTGACCTGCCGTATGGCTCGTACGGTCTTAGAAAAAACGCTTGCTCCACCATCCAGGAGATCATCCCGTGTCACCGATGTCACCACAACATATTTCAAACCAAGGGTTCGAACGCTTTCTGCGACATCTTCTGGTTCCGTGTCGTTCAAGGGACCTGTTGGCCCATGGGAAACATTACAGTACCTGCAATGTCTGGTGCAGGTGTCTCCAAGGAGGAGAAAGACAGCGGTGCCGCTGCCGAAACACTCAGCGATATTTGGGCATTTTGCCTCCTCGCATATCGTATGTAGCTTTGTGGACCGTAGCAACGTTTTTACTTTTGAATAATTTTCTCCACTGCCGATCCGTACTTTGAGCCAATCTGGATGTCGTCTCATACGCCCATCGTCACCCGTAACAGATCCCGTAACCCGGGGGAGATACCCAGGATGAAAATACCGATTTTCAGCAGGTTGACGAACCGGGAATACCGTTCCAGTTCTTTTTTATACAAGATGTCAAAGACATAGATCACCAGGATAATGAGAAGGAATTTCACAATCGGGAACAGTGGGGGCCATGCCTCCATCAGACTATTTGACGCTGGGTGTTTCTCGATATACGAGGGCAACCCCATCTGCAGGGGATCATAAATGCTCACGTAGCTGGTGATCCCATCGATCAGATGACCAGCGATCATCGAGAGATTCAATGGGTGTGTATACATCGCAAAACGCTCGCTTTTCCGGTTTTTCCAAGCAACCAGATACACTGCAGACACAATGAGACTGACCAGCCCGATGACTAGGAGTAAGACATTGACGTAGGTACCGTATGCCTGGCTCCATTGATCCCCTAGTATCCATCGTCCTATCAGGAAAAAACAGGGGAGTACGACCAGGAGCCCGCCGGAGAACACAACCGTGTTAATCGTGATGGTCTGTTTTCTCAGGAACCGATACAGGAATGGAAGATACGCAAGAAAAGAAAGGCCGTAAAAGAACACCGGCTCGATAGTAGTGACTCCGAAATCGAATCCTAGAGCCCAAAGTACCGTGTAAAATCCATCAAAGAGAACAAATACAAGGAGAAGAAGGATGAGTGTTTTCCTCGGAGATACGACTTTTTTTTTTAGGAAATATCCAAGGATGAGGAAAATCAACACAAAGAATGTTGTCTGAAAATAAATCAGTGGTGAGATAAACCAGAACACGTATGGTTCGACAAAAAAGTTCGTGTCCTCCAACACACGGGTCACGGGACCAAACAGGATATAAGGGAGCAACGCCAGGCAGAAATACCAATCAATCCGGATATCTAGTTTCTTGAGTAATTTGTATAACCCAAAGAGAGCGCATACAAGGATAATCCCATACGTAAGCTCAGAAATCAACGTGTATCCTTCTTGTGCTACGACACCATGATAGGAGACCGAATGGCCAGTCGCATCAGCAACCACGGGTCCCCAGTAATACTTCCAGATCCATTGGTCATACACAAGGGTTGGTGCGAGCAGGTAGCCGATGATGATGCAGACAAGGATCCCTAGAAAAATAACGAGGGGGAGGATTGTTCGTTGTCGTGCTGTAAAATGTGGAAATTTCATGTGCTCAGGGTTAAGAAAATAACCATATATTAATCTACCCGCCATGAGAAAGCGAATAACAATTATTATAAAGGAAAAATATTATCTATACTATAGGGGAATCCTATGAAGAATACTCTTCCAATTCTTTGTGTCATGCTCTTGGTATTACCAGTTGTTTCTGTAAATGCGATGGGGACCAGGTCCATTGGACAGGAAGCACTGTTACCTCCTGCATTCAGTTGGCGGAACATCAACGGAACTGATTTTACAACACCTGTGAAAGATCAGTCCCCTGCACCAACCTGCGAAGCGTTTGGGCTTGTGGCGGCTTTAGAGACAAAGATGCAATACCAACTCGGGGAATTGTATAACCCTGATTTGTCAGAAAATCACTTGTATTTCTATGCGGGAGGATCCATTGAAGAAGGATGGGTCAACATCGTTGATGCAGCTAATTATCTCATAGAGCATGGCGTCCCAGATGAGGGGTGCTACCCTGATCCGCACCGGCCATTCGATTATCCATTTGAAAGCCTTCGGGGGTGGGAGAACCGAACCGTGAAAATCACGAACTGGAGTTGGGTCGACCATGATGTTACCACAATGAAACAAGCGTTAATCGACCATGGGCCGTTGATTATCTGTATCCATTTCTGGCAGGATTTCTTCTATTATTTCGGAGGAGTATACAAAAACCATGCGGGAGATTATGCGGGTGGTCATGTCGTCACCATCGTTGGATACGATGATAGCAAAAGCTGCTGGATTGTAAAGAACAGCTGGGGTACAAAATGGGGAGAAAAAGGCTATTTCCGGATGGCTTATGACGCAGACATGCTAGCCACTTGGTATGGTCCAGGCACAGGGGTGATGTATTTGGATGGAGTTTATGGGAACCTTAAACCAGACGCCCCGAAAGTCTACATAGAGAAACCAGACTATTCTCACAGCTATTTTTTCGGCATTGGACTACCGATCCTTATAAAAAATGTGTCGATCCAGAAAGCAGCTGCTCGTATCTTCGGACCACTCACGGTCAGGGTGACAACGCAGGATACTACCTCCGTGGAATTCTTTATCGATGATATGTCTCAATATGTTGACACCGAGGCACCATTCTCCTGGAAGCTTGATACAACCAGAGGCTTACATACCCTCATGGTTGAAGCGACCAATGACCAGAATGTCTCCTCCCTTGACATACAAGACATCTACGTGATATTCTAGGTCGTCCAGATGGTTTACATTCAAAAGCTAAAATCTCCTTATAAAGGGTTAATAAAGTATAGAGGAGACCACTAAGAAAAGATAATAAACATGTAGTTTACTCCCCTAGGTCCAATATGGAGCGATTTACTAAATTCAAAACGATGATTTTCCCCAGGGAAGTCATCGTTGGTCATAATACAACAGATCAGATCAAAGGAATCTGCAATCACCTGGCAACAAGTAACAATGTGTTGCTGGTCTGCGATAAGAACACCAAGAAGATATCTGGCGACCGCATCGAGAAGATACTTGCAGGAGCCGGTTATGACGTCAACATGGTTGTCCTGTCATTACCTCTGATAAAAAGAGACGTGCTTCCAGCATGGCCGACAATACGCGAAGTCAACACCGTGGTGAAGGAAGCGAAACGAACAGGCTCAGATTTCCTCCTAGGTGTTGGCGGAGGCTCTGTTATAGACGTCACAAAATGCGCCACCTACGAGCTCTCTACAAATTTTGTCAGTGTTCCAACGTCTGCGTCCCATGACGGGATGGCATCCCCTCGTGCCGCACTCAAAGACAAGAAAGGATCCATCTCAAAAAGCGCGGTTTCTCCCATAGCTGTGCTGGCCGACACCGCAGTCATCATGAGAGCACCCTATCGGATGCTTGCCTCAGGATGCGCTGATGTGATATCGAATCTCACCGCGGTGAAAGACTGGGAGCTTGCCAATCGTTTAAAGGATGAAGAATTTAGTACCTTTGCCGCATCACTCTCCATGACATCCTCTCAACTGCTGCTCGATAAGGCGGAGGATATCCGCACAGGCCTTGAAGAAGCGATCTGGCAGGCGATCAAATGCATGGTCGTCTCAGGGGTCGCGATGAGTGTCGCAGGAAACACACGGCCCGCCTCTGGTGCTGAACATATGTTCTCCCATATGCTTGATTCTATCGCACCAGGGAAAGCATTGCATGGGGAACAATGTGGGGTCGGTTCCATCATGATGATGTACCTGCATGGCGGAGACTGGGAGCAGATACGTGATGCGTTGAAAATGATTGGGTCACCAACCACCGCAAAAGAACTCAACATCCCAAAGAAAAAAATAATCCAGGCTCTGATGGGTGCACAGAAGATACGCCCTGATAGATACACTATTCTTGGTGAGCTTGGATTAACCGAGGATGCTGCGAAGAAGCTGGCGAAGATAACCGGAGTGATTTAATGGTCCTGGTGACGCTTGTTGGGGAACAACTCGCTGTCGAAGGACAAGAATTCGTCTACCTTGGTTCGAACAGCGAATGTCGTAACTGTCAACTGAAAACAGTCTGCTTCAACCTCAAACCAGGGAGGAATTACCGGATCACCAAGTTACGGGATAAATTCCATGAATGTAACATCCATGAAGGAAAAGTAATTGTCGTGGAAGTCGAAGAACTTCCGTTAACGGTCGCTGTTTCACAGCAACCTTCCGAAGGAGCAACCACGATCATTGAAAAGAAAGATTGCAGGGACATCGGATGCGATTCCTTTGCCATCTGTACCACCACAGCGCTTCAGAACGGGAAAACCTATACTATACGGAAGGTGTATGAAAAACTAACCTGCCCGAAGAAATATGAGTTATACAAAGTGGATGTCTCAGATTCATAACAAAGAACCCTGTCCACCAGGTTTCAGAAAAAAAGGAGAAATAATGAGGCGTTAGATCTTTGCCTCAGTTTTTATTAGTTTTACTTTATCGGTTTTTTCCCAGGTGAAATCAGGTTCCTCTCGTCCGAAATGACCATACGCAGCCGTGTTTTTGAAGATCGGTCGACGAAGGTCAAGTTGACTGATGATATCAGCGGGTCGAATCGGGAAGAATTCCCTGATGAGTTTTTCAATAGCATCTAGAGAGATCTTGTTTGTACCAAAACAATCGATGTTGATGGACACAGGCTCTGCTACACCAATGGCATAGGCGAACTGGATCTCACATTTCTCTGCGATCCCCGAAGCGACGATGTTTTTTGCGATATACCGTGTCGCATATGCTGCACTCCGATCTACTTTTGTCGGGTCTTTCCCAGAGAACGCACCACCACCATGTCTTCCAATACCACCGTAGGTATCAACAATGATTTTTCGTCCCGTAAGACCAGCATCAGCATAGGGTCCTCCACGGACAAATGCTCCGGTGGGGTTGACATGGAAAATCGTATCCTTATCGATCCATTCGTTGCAGACCGGTTTGATGACTGTCTCAATGACATCTTTTCGTATCCGGTCATGGGCAACGCCACCATCATGCTGGGTGGAGACCACAATCGTATGAGCCCGGAGTGGTTTTCCTTTTTCATCGTATTCAATGGAAACCTGTGATTTCCCATCCGGTCTAAGGTAGGAGATTCGATTGGTTTTCCTCATCTCAGACAATCGTTTGGTGAGTTTATGAGCAAGCAGGATTGGTAATGGCATGAATTCCTTGGTTTCATTGCAGGCGTACCCGTACATCATACCCTGGTCGCCAGCTCCTTGCTCCTTATGCAATCCTTTTCCAGCGGTAACACCTTGAGAGATGTCTGGGCTTTGTTCGGTGATTTGGACCCATACGGAGCAGGTTTCCCACTCAATGCCGTATTCTGATTTTGTGTATCCGATTCCTTTGATGGTATCACGAACAATGTGAGGAATGTCGATGTAGGCGTCTGTGGTCATTTCACCAAAGACCATGACACCTCCGTTCTTTGTTCCAGTTTCGACTGCGACCCGTGAGTTTTTATCCTGCCGGAGCGCCTCATCGAGGATCGCATCAGAGATCAAATCGCACATTTTATCGGGATGTCCTTCAGTGACGGATTCAGAACTTATGATACTTTTTCGTTTTGTCATATCTTCACCTAGTAAAGAACCTCGTATTTAGGAATTCCACAACCAGAAGGAATTTATTAAGTTTATCAAAGAGGAACCGGTTGGTGAAAAAAAAAGGAAAAAGAGACGGGAGTCGCTTTACCCTATTTTTCTTGTGGTCGTCCACATGTCGTCTTCGATGGTGTTGTAGATGTCGTCATCGGAGACATTCTTCGGTTGTCTTTTATCCACAAGAAGAGCACTTCTTTCCGAGCCGTTTTCTTTCGAGTAGCGGGCTATTGTGTCTTTTTTGAGGCGCCAGTAATGGGTACGCCATTCCCGGCCATCATATAACGTGGTTTCTTCCCGCTCGGTCGTTAACATCCCCTCTTCTTCGAGGATGTAGAAGAGCTGTCGGTCTTCAGGGTCTAAGACGTTGTCGATGACTCGGTCGTCAAAACCGAAGATATCCATGACAAATCCAGCGTCTCGTCGGGCTTCCTCGATGTCGATGCCGACACGATTGGCGATTGCTTTTGATAAATCATCGAGTGTAATAATAGTCATTAAAATCATCTTCCTTTTGTATTCTCATGTCTTTTTTCTTAAACTCGCTTCCTTCCATTGACTTTTATTGTCTTAAATTAATTCGCAATATATCTGTACGGACCTTCTATATATAATTTTCTCCATTTGGCAGGTTTTCCGTTGTTTTTTGAGTAAATAAAAGAAAATCTGGGAGTGTTATAGCTAAAATACCAGCTGCTTGATACTCTTGGTGGTGTGTGAATGGAGCTTTCCCTTGAAAAACGTTTGTTACAGAGATTACTGAGTCTTGAGAGAAAGCAGTTGCCTGTATATCATGTCGTCATGCTCCCAGATTTCTTTGTGGATCATTTTCTATATATTGATTCAGTGGAAACGATCTGTCAGGAGATGGAGAAAATCGCTCTTCAAGGTGGGGGAAACAGACCAGGGATTACCCAGCGGATCCAACAAGGGGGAAATGCTGCCAACACCGTCCTTGGTCTTGCGCGTCTTGGAATGAGTGCACATCTCATCTGTCGGACAAACTCTCTCGGCTTGCATCTGCTTCAGTTTTTCTTAGGAAAAAACGGTGTGGACCTTTCGGGGGTACATACCGAGGGAGATCTAGCGATGACCACAGCCCTTGAGTTTCAGAAACCTCTTGCAAACATCATGATTGGAGACCCAGGATCGGTTGCCACGTTTTCGTATGATCATTTGAACGATCATGACCATGAAATGATCTCGTCGGCTAACCTTGTCGGTGTGACGAACTGGAATCAGAATCGTTTCGGGACGGATCTTGCCAGCAAGGTGTTTGAACAGTCGAAAAAGCAGAATATTAAAACGTTCTTTGACACAGGCGATCCCTCTCCGCGGGTGCAGGAGATTCCTCTGCTGAGGGAGAAAGTCCTGATGAATCATCAGTTGGACCTGTTCGGGTTAAATGAAAATGAACTCCGTTACTACAGTAAAAGCCCCTGCAGAACACAGACAGAGATGATATCTGCGTTAGAAACATTGAAAAAGGACATACCAGCACGGGTTGATTTCCATACCGCTATGTTTTCTGCATCAGCTCAAGAGAAGGTCACAGTGGTACCGACCATTCCGCTTTCAGTCCGGTATCGGTCCACCGGTGCAGGTGATGTCTGGAACGCTGCGAATATCTTTGCAGACCTCCTTGGATTTAATGATGATGAACGACTGTTGTTTGCAAACAATCTTGCTGGACAGTATATTTCATCACCAGATCCTCTTCCACCAACACTTGACATGGTCATTAATTTTATTAAAAACTCCATATAAATTAACATTTTTTCTCAATAATAATTCTATTTAACTCAGAGATTTATAGGAAGGTTTTTATACAAAATATATTAATTCTATAAAAAAATTTATATACTATCTCTCCTTATCAATTTCCAGAATGGGGGAGGCAAAATTTTTTTTAATCTCTCCTCACCACCTTCAAACTTCCCCATTCTCTCCTTATTCGCTACGAGAAAAAAACGCGTTGTATTTTTTTGGCGATCTTCTTCCGATATTTCTCATCGCTGATGATCATAAAGACCCAATCAGGGGCGATCCGGGAACGGATCGCTTTCGCAATCGGAGTGAATTCATCCAGGCTTTTCACATGGTCTCGGTCGATGACCCGGATGTCGGTGTTATTGATACGAGGCTCAGCTCGTAACAACTCCGGTCGAGGGATATCGATGATGACATGACCCGCCGGGATGTCAAACGCATCCTCCAATTCCCGCTCCTTTTGCCTCCGATACGACACATCTTCAAGTTGTTTCACAATCTTTAGCTGCTCTTTCTCTAAATCAAACAAGGAGACCGTATACGCTTGCTTATAGAGGTCACGGTATTTCAGCCGAGTAATGATCTCCTGTTGGAACTGACCCATTGTTTTCAGTGAGACCATGATCTCTGCATCAGTCATCCGGAAAAACTCGAATGGTTCTGCGTCTGGTATCCCTTCCAGTGCTTTCGAAAGCATCAGTTCCGGGATGCGGACGGTCTTATGGAAATACACTGATGAATACATCAACGCCCGTGCCATCAGGATGTTCTCCACCACACTGACTCCCTTGCGCATCATAGCAAGATTCCCTTTATAGATCATCATCGTCCGCAACAACCGTTGGAGATCAATCAATCCATATGCTACACCGGTGTAATACGAATCACGCATCAGATAATCCAGTTGATCAACATCAATCGTGCTATTCAAAAGCTGCCCAAGATATGGTTTTTTCGATGGTTTCCCTCGGATGATCCCACAGATCTCTTTCTTGCTCACCTCATGTTTCTCAAGGATTTCATGGACAGATGGTGAGGTGACGAACGCTCGCTCTTTTTCCTCAAAAATAGCATACTTCCCCAGGATAAGTTTCTCTGTAAGATCCACATGGTCAACACCAAATCTCTGCAAGAGTATCGACTCAAGGGTATGCGAAAATGGACCATGACCGATGTCATGCAGTTGAGCAGCACAGGTCAGCAGTGTTCTTTCTTCTTCTTTCAACCCAAGGATATCGGCGATTTGGGAAGCAATCATGGAACTGCCTAACGAATGCTCAAAGCGGGTGTGATGAGCACCAGGGAACACAAGATGAGCAAACCCAAGCTGTTTGATGTTATGAAGACGCTGTACCTCTGGAGTCTCAAGTAAATCAACCAAGCATCCTGTTATCTTTATATCTCCATGGATCGGGTCTCTGACGATTTTATGCGTTTCAACCATAGGTCTTCCAGAGCGGAAACAGAAAAAGAGTTGAAATAGTTTTGTTACTCAGCATCATCTGCAGAGTAAACTTTAAAACAAAAACCATCATTAAGTTTTCTAATAAAACTGGAAATAAACAATTCCTTGTGAGGTGCTCATATGACAAAAACAATCCTATTCTCCCTAGAACATTGCATAAAATGCCAGCAGATAAAAGAACTGCTCGCTGGAAGAGACGACGTCGAGATCATCACATTCCCCCATGACCTGAATCAATGGCAGGAGGAGGATTTAACGATGGCAAAAACCCATGACGTCTTTGAGGATCTTCAGAAAACAGCACCAGTTCTCTGGCTTGATGGAGAAAAGAAAATCGGGTATCTCAGAATACGTAAATGGCTCCAGGACGCACAAAAACAGTAAAACAATTTTTTTCCCTTATAAAACCAAATATTAATGAAGAGGACGATGGTACCTCAAAACAATGGATACCCTTGAGAGGATNAAAAAGAAAAAACTTGAGGAGTTAAAGAAGAAGTATCTGAACGGAGGTAAAACCATGGAGAAAAAATGGCCAGACACCCCAATTCAACTGATGGATGCTGATATCGATGAAAACATCCGGAAATATCCAACGATTGTCATTGACTGTTGGGCACCCTGGTGTGGCCCCTGTCGAATGATCGGACCGATCATCGAAGAACTCGCAAAGGAAATGCAGGGAAAAATCACGTTTGGCAAGCTGAACGTTGACGAAAACCCTCAGACCTCGATGAAGTATAGCATCATGAGCATCCCAACCATGCTTGTGTTTAAAAATAGTCAACTTGTGGATCGCATCGTCGGTGCGATGCCAAAGGAGATGCTGCTGCAGAAATTAAAACAGTATTACTAATGTTTTATCTGGTGATGATACTTACGATAAAAAAACTCGGTTTTCTTTTCATAATCCTCCTGGTTACGTTTCTGCAGGTTCTTTCAGGTTGTACTACGGAAAAAAACAATACAGGGGATGATTTCTCATTTACGACGTTGGATAATGAGATAAAACGTCTCAGTGATTTTAATGGAAAAGTCGTGGTGCTTGATTGCATGGCAGTGAACTGTCAACCCTGCATGTATCAGATGTTCGATCTGAAGAAAATCTCAGAGAATTATTCAAGTGATGACGTTGTCATTCTCTCCATTGATGTCTGGGTGTCGAACGGAGAAAACGCGTCCGTGCTCCAAGAGTTGATTGATGCATTCAAAAACCAAGCGAACCTGACATTAGACTGGACGTTTGGCCTCGATGACCCTGAGGGAACCATTGAAAACCGATATGCCACCGAGGGAGTACCATCTCTTTACATCTATGATAAAAATGGAAATATTTATTACTCCCACGTGGGTTATGAATCTTACGCAGATCTTGCAATCAAGATCGACGAAGCATTGAGTAGAAATTAGAGGGAGACAAAAAAATATGAAGAACCAACAAAAATTCATCCTAACAATAGTTGTCATAAGCATTCTTGGAGCAACCGCTGTATTAGCAGCAGGCACAGGGTTACCGATTGGAACCATTACAGTGTCACCATCAGCACCTGCCGCGTTATCGACCATAACCATCTCAGTTCCAATTAGTGGTGAAGCACCCTCAGAAGTACGGGTGAAAGTCGAAGAATGTAATGGAAATACCGGTATCTGTTATCCTGATATCCAAAATGTTTCGATGCCTCTTGCCAGCTCGAGTATCTATCGAGCAGAGGTGACGCTGAAACACTCGGATGCCACCTATATCACAGTTACTGTTATCGCAAAAATTAATGGTGCCTGGCAGGAGTCTTCACAGAAGAAGGTCAACCTGTCAGTGACCCCTGATGGAAACAATGGTGACGATAACGGCTCACCCGGATTTGAACTCGTTGTCATGGTAATAGCAATCGGAGTGAGTCTAATCCTCATCAGTCGAAAGAGAATGAAATGAAGTTACAAATAAAACGATTACTCTCTCAGATCATTCTTTTCTTTTCTGCTAACCTGGGGTACCCTGGGTATCCCGGGTTAAAAACCGGTTTTTGTTATCCGTTCTTCTATTGCCAGGCCTGTCCAGCGGCGACCTCTGCCTGTCCGTTACGATCATTGGAACAAAGTGTGGATAAAGGCAGTTTTGCTTGGAGGTTGTTTTTATTTCCGCTTCTTATCATAGGGTTCCTTGGTATCTTAACAGGTCGTGCAGTATGCTCTTGGGCCTGCCCCATTGGACTGCTCCAGCGAGGAACAGGACGGATCGCACGGAAAGTGAAGAAAACTCATCTTGCAAAAAAACTTGGCACCCACAAGGCGGAGAAGTATTTCCGCTACACGAAATATGTCATTCTCATCAGCCTGGTGTTTGTCACTTCCTATCTCATCGGGTTTATCTTTACTGATATTTGTCCTGTTGGGTTTCTGACAGGTACAATCCCGGTGTTACTCCTCAATCCCGGGAAATTCGTTCCTAACTTTTTCTTCCCGATCGCCTTAGTGATTTTTGTCTTGTTTATCATACTCATCTTCATTATAGAGCGAGGATGGTGTCGGTATTTCTGCCCAGTTGGTGCATTGCTAGGGCCATTCAATAAGATAAGTTTTTATCACATCGCTGTTGAAAAAACAGAGTGTTTGCACTGTAACGTCTGCTCGTATGAATGTCCGATGGGGATCGATGTTCCAAACATGCATCGGGACCCAGAGTGTATCTTATGTGGAAAATGCGTGACCGCCTGTCCACATGAACTCATCACGTTTGAGAGGAAAGGACAATGAAGAAATTCTTAGCGTTACAGATCTGTGCACTGCTCCTGGTTTCTGGTGCCCTGGGTGGTATGTTTGCATTTACTTCGGTCTATAATGAGGTACGATCCGGAATCGTGCTCGTGCTGTGTCTGAGTTGTTTGAAGCTTGAACCGAAAACAAACGCAGAATTCACCTTCAATACCGCGGATGACCGCCCGCATGCAGATTTTGTACTGGAGAATCTCTCCCAGGGACCCGTGTTTCTGCATTATAGTGGCGATGCCTGTGCTGGCTGTGATGTGATGTACCCGGTCATTAAGGAACTTTTTTCAGTTGAATTTGGGAAACAGGACATGTTTTCAACCATCGTTACCTTTGAGAACACGTCGGTCGCGTATATTTATGTGAACATCCATCATACGATTGATGAGTTGAGGGATGCCCAAGTCATCTATGATAAGGATCACATTGGAGGTATCCCGATGTTCACTGTGGTGACGTTAGGGTATGACAACGGGGATGTGAAACCGAAATACACCACGTTGTATGGGACGCTAGCGACGTATGGTTGCGACACCGATGCACAGCGACTCGTGTTCCTGCAGCAACTCATGGATCAGAGCATCGAGATGTATGAACAAAATAAGCCAGGATATCAACATCAATAAAAAGAAAAAAAAGGAAAAAAAAGCGAAAAGGAACGATGTGTTTTAGATCTCACCGGCAATTATTTTTTGTCTGAGGATCTCGAATTGTGCGCGGGTTAACGTACACACGTTTGTTTTTTCGCCAATAATCACCTTATCACTCCGGACATCCACGACAGGACATTTCGGAGGGACACAAACTCCATCATTGCACAATACAACTTTCATATTATCCCTCTGATTATCAATTGTTAAGTTTCTATTAGTCTCTGAACCTTTAAATACCTTTCGACAGAAGACCGAAAGAAAAGACTCCTCTAGACATAACGGGATATCACATAGTTTTTTTTATCGATAAGAGAGACAATCCGGGGTCCCTGAGAGGTATCTACCGATGCAGTTTCCTTGATGGTGACTGTCACATCTGAGCCCATCTTATCCTGGAATCCCTTCCGTAGGAACTCGAAAATCTCTTCCACAGACGGACCAGTGGTGCGAAGTGTTTCATCGATCACCACCTGGATTTCGAGTGAGCTGATATCATGTTGAATGATCTTCGTGTTCCTCACCTTGTTCGTTCGTAGTTCGTAAAGGAGTTTACTGTAGATCTCTGAAAACGCGGAGGGGAGCAGTACGGTCCCATCGGATCGATACAACGCAAGGTCGTTTCGCCCATATATTTTTTTGATCAGAGATCCAGCTTTCCCGCAGGAACAAGTGCCCTGTAACGGGGCCACGATGTCGTTGATAGCGTTATACCGAAGAATCGGTGTTCCTCGCCCATGGAATTTCGTGATAATCATTTCACCTGCATCGCCGGATTCTACCGGATGACCGTTTCGTAGGAACTCCGGATAGACAAGGTCCGACATCAGATGGTAGCTTCCTTGTTTACATTGATAGCCGATCAACCCGGATTCTGTTGCTCCATAGACCTCGAAGACCTTTGTTTGAAATGTTTTTTCCATATAGGATTTCAGGTAAGAATCCAGCACTGAACCGGTGGCAGCGACGTACTGAGGTGAGATATTTTCTCCTAAGCCAGTTTCTTTCAACAGCGCGAGATGCCCAAGCATCCCAACGTATCCTCCGATGAACTCTGGTTGGAACTCATTAATGGCCACGATGACTTTTTTTGGGTCATCGTTCGTGTTCAACCATTGGATGTTCTTGAACATCTTTGTGAGATTGAACCGGGGCTGTAGTCCTCTCGTGACATATCCGCTTTCCGCGGTATGAGGCGCAAAATCACCAATAATCGTTATCCTGTTTTTCCAGATGCTCATGTCGTACTCATGGATAGTTCGCATATAGGCGAACAAACCCATGACGATATCGAGTAAATCGACATAGAGCGGGAGCACTTTACCCGTCGTTCCTGACGTGGAGACTTCAATGAGGGATTCTTTATTTACTTGTGAGGAGACAATCCCACCCGGGTAATGTCGTTTCAGATCTTCTTTTGTCACAAACGGGAGTTTATGAAGATCACCAATACCCTTGATATCAGATGGTTGAATCCCTGCCATCTTGAACGTCTCACGATACAGCGGGACGGTACCAGCAAATCGGACAACTCGTCGCAATTGTTGGTCTTGATAGCGATGCAGCGCATCCTCGCTGATTCGGTCCAACCGGTCGACATCCACAAAATACCGTTTGAGTATCTTACCAAGGAACACTGGGTTATAGAACGGATTCATACAGCTCCCAAAGTGGACACGAGAAAGGTACAATTCCTTAAATAGCTGTCTCTTCATTCTCCACAGACGAGCAATGAACATACTCATCGTTGAGACCGTTTGGATGGGAGGCGCACGGTATAAATTCCTTGAGAAAACATTGCTCATGACATTCTCCATCCTTCCCACCTTGCAAGCTCGTGAGCTTGCCGCAATCACCCCAAAAAAGCATCAGGTAACCATCATAAACGAACGATACGCGCACATCGATTTTACCACAGTCTATGACGTCGTCCTAATCAACTATGTCAGTCCGACAGCACCCCGCGCCTATACCATCGCAGATACCTTCCGGAACAAAGGCATCCGGGTCGTGCTCTGCGGGTTCCATGCATCAGGGCTCCCTGAGGAGGCAAAACAACATGCAGATAGTGTCCTCATCGGGAGAAACGAAGCAGGATGGCTATTGATTCTTCAGGATATCGAGCAAAAAAAACTCCAACCATTCTATCATGCACCAATTTACAGCCCGCACCAGAACCTACCACCAACCAATGTTCAGCTCCCCGGATTCATCATGACAGGCGCACTGGAAGCGACACGAGGGTGTCCCTTCCGCTGTGAATTCTGCCCAGAGACAAACATCTCGGGAGGAAACACATACTACAAAAGACCGATACCGGAGGTCATAGAAGAAATAAAGAAAATCCCACAAAAAACACTCATGTTCTATGATACGACTTTGACTATCGACCCATCGTACACAAAAGAATTATTCAAATCCATGAAAGGACTCCATAAAAGATTCTTCTGCAATGGGAATGCGGATGTGCTAGCCAAGGATAAAGACCTTGTCCGGCTCTCCAGAGAAGCAGGATGTATCGCCTGGCTCATCGGGTTTGAATCCTTCAGTCAAGATACTCTTGATTCAGTAGGAAAAAAAACAAACAAAGTCTCTGAATATGCACAAGCGATCAAAAACATCCATGAGAACCACATGGTAGTCATCGGGGACTTCATGTTCGGGTTTGATGCTGACACCCCAGCGGTCTTTGACTCGACACTCAAATCGATCAATGAGCTCAGGATCGATGTCGCGGATTTCTCCATTCTCACCCCATTCCCAGGAACACCGTTGTTTACCCGGCTTGAAACTGAGAAAAGGATTCTTACGAAAGAATGGGAAAAATATAACATGGGTCATGTGGTTTTTACACCAAAGCAGATGACGGCAGACGAGCTGCTGCAAGGTGTACGATGGATGTATGCTGCGTATTATCACCCGTTCCCTACGATAAAAAGAATTACCCAGAATCTCCCAAGAGGCCTCTACCCTTTCTTTGTAGTCCTCGCACGGAACCTGGTTGCCATGCTTAGCGCACGACGATTATATACGTTAAAAAAAAGCTGAAGAATGAAACAAGGATTAGAACGCCCACCAGGCTTTCACATCGATGGTGGCGGTCCCCATTTTATTCGTGTCATCGTATGCTTTTACCGTGATCGTATAATTCTTTGGAATCAACGGTTTTTTAATTAATTTTGAGGTAAGAGTCCAATTATATGGTGGCTCTGTCATGTTCGCGACCAGTTTGTCGTTGACGTAGATTTCGACTCTTGAAATCGAAGAATCATCCTTTGCGTAGGTATCAATCGAGGCTTTTCCTATCATCCATGTGTTTTTCAATAACTTGTTTTTATATAAAAATGACAAACGGAGGTTCCCACGCAGATAGATCTTCCCTTGCTGAGGAGAGAGGATCCCCACCTCAGGGGGAAGATTCCGGGCGCCCTTTGCCACATAGGTCTCATTTGCTGCATCAGCATAGTACGCGTCAAATTGATTCTCGTTTGCAAGCGGGTTTGAATAAGCCACGTTTTTAGTAGAATTAAAAACGACTGCGATAATCTTAAGATTCTCGTAATCAAGGCTCCCGACAGACCGACTATCTGTAAAGATTTTGTTGCTCTTCGCCGAAACACTGATCTCTTCATTGAAGATGAAATCGACAAATCCATTCCGATACTTTAAACCGTTATAATCATTGAATTGTGATGAGATAATTTCTGCAAGATACACGCGCAATGCCCCGGTATAATCGGATTGTTCTCCATTGAACACCGCCACGCTTGTCTCTATCGTATTTGTCGTGTTTTTGTATTCCGCATTGACCCGTACAGTAATCTTCGGGACCATCCTGTTCTCTGCTGCCTGGATAGCACTTGTGTAATTCATTTCCGGTTGTGTACCACCAAGAAGGACCTTGTAGCCGCCATCAATGTAGACGGTCGGATCCCCATATCGATTATAGTGCGAGGAGAGGTAATCTGCTGCGACGCTGTTTTCTAAAATCATACTCACGTAATAGAAACGATATGCATGCGAGGATTCTAATTTCTCTAAGATAGCCCCGACGTTGGGACAATATCGACAGGTTACTGAAGTGGATTCTTCCACAAAGACAAAGTGAGTGAAGTCCTCCTCCCCGTTGTTTTGCTTAACAGTAATGGTGAAAACGACAGAACCATCGATCGAAGGTTCACCAATAGGACCGTTTCCGGCAGCATCATCCACCGTTATATAGTAAAAATAATCAGTGGTCGTAGCTGCAGGGATACTAATGCTAGCAGTTCCATTCAGAAGGGAAAGTGTGTTCCAAATCGTTGATTCTTCAACAGTATAATGCAATGTTGCTTCTGTAACCTTGACATTGTCTGTAAAAATAACAGTGACTGCGGTAGTCTGACCAGCGATGACCGTGAAGTTCCCTGAGGTAAATGTAATCTGAGGAGGTTGTGTATCTGACCCTCCATTCGTATCAGTGTACAGAACAATGTACGCGGATGCGCTCAGGAGAACTCCTAGGAGAATGATGATTATGATTAGTTTTCCAATAAGTCTCATATCTACTAATTACTATACACTTGTTTTATATATTAAATTTACTGAGATAGATTTAAAAGGAGAATACCGGAAAAAAGGAAGAAAATCTTCATGTGACTCCACGAGAACAAACCATTTATGATTCATTCAATTGATAGGTCGTGTTCCGTTTCATGATGATTTTTTCTTGTATCATCTTCTCAAGGATCGGTTTGAGTCTTTCTTGTTCGAGTTTGAATGTTGTTTTTATCTCTGAGAACGACATCGATTTTTGAAGCAGACATCGTAAAATCCTCGCGCGGATCTGACGATCGGAACCTTCGAATCGTGATTGTTGAGTTTTTGGTTTGATACCAGTTTTCTGTGCAGTGAGATGGAGGGCACCATAATCCATAAGAGCGTTATGCCAGTCCCTGCTTTTCCCCCTTGGAAGGCATTGTTCAGCTAGGCTCCAGAGTTCCGCATCCTTGATCGTGGTTGTAAGGTTAAACTCGCTAATGAAGATCCTTCGGATATTGGTATCAACTGTGATAAGGTCAGCGTTTGTTGAGAAGATCTGCACCGCCTGGGANGTGTATCGTCCGATCCCNGGGAGTTGTTTGTATTGTTTCATCGCCNCAATCACATCACTATCGAACAGAGTAACTATTTTCCGTGCGGTCGTATGNAGATTTACCACCCGGGTGTTATACCCCAAGCCCATCCACATCTGAAGCAACTCAGGGAGGGATGCAGATGCAAGAGTGCCAATGGTTGGCCATTTCTGAATCCATTTCTCATAATACAGGACCACTCGTTTTACCTGGGTCTGTTGGAGCATGAGTTCCGAGAGAAGTATTTTATAAGGGTCTGTTGTCTTCCTCCAGGGCAGGTCTCGCTTGTTTTTTTTGTAAAAAGAAAAGATTCTCTTTTGAAACCGCCGGATGTCTCCTGTTTGGATGTTTTTTGATGGACTGTCTAAAGATGCCATAGAACGTCCTTTTTCTGCTAGACGACTGGGGAGAATATTCAGGATGTTAATATGATTTTTTCGTGATTTTTAAATTGGGAAGGTTTTTGAAGGTTTGTTGTATAAAGGATATCTCCTTTATGAAACGCTACTACCTGAACCATCTCCAAAAACTAGAAGCGGAATCCATTTTCGTCATCCGTGAGGTCGCTGCTCAATTCGAACGACCCGTGCTGCTTTTTTCAGGGGGGAAGGATTCGATTGTTCTTGGGTACCTTTCAATGAAAGCCTTTGCTCCTGCGAAAATCCCTTATCCTTTGCTGCACATTGATACAGGGCATAACTTCCCCGAAGTCCTCCAGTTCAGGGATACGTTTGTGAAATACCTTGATGTCCGCCTGCTCGTTGGTTCAGTGCAAAAATCCATTGACACGGGGCGGGTGAAGGACGAAACCGGGAAATTCGCGACCAGGAACTATCTTCAGTCCACCACCCTGCTTGACGCCATCCATGAGCATAAATTCGATGCCGCCATCGGAGGTGGTCGGAGGGATGAGGAAAAAGCGCGTGCAAAGGAACGGTTTTTCTCGCATCGGAATGATTTTGGACAATGGGATCCTAAGAACCAACGTCCAGAGCTCTGGGACCTCTATAATGGTCGGAAGCATCATGGGGAGCATTTCCGTGTGTTTCCATTAAGTAACTGGACGGAGTTGGATATCTGGCAGTACATCTTCAAAGAACAGATTCAGATCCCTTCGATTTATTTCTCTCATATCCGAGACTGTGTCATACGAGATGGTGTCATCTACGCGTACTCGGACTACCTGCATCTTGATGATGCAGAAAAGAAGAAAGTCCAGTCGATGACAGTTCGCTTCCGGACAGTTGGGGACATGACTTGTACTGGTGCGGTAAAATCCAATGCTCAGACCGTCGAGGAGATTGTTCAGGAGGTCGCTGCGCTTCGGATCTCAGAACGTGGTAATCGGGCTGACGATAAACGATCAGAGAATTCCCTTGAGGACCGGAAAAAGGAGGGGTATTTCTAGAATGGATGAAAAAACGTATTTGAACATGGACCTTCTCCGTTTCACCACCGCAGGGAGTGTCGATGATGGGAAGAGCACCCTCATCGGTCGTCTTTTGTATGATAGTAAAACCCTCTTTGAGGATCAACTGGAAAATCTGGAACGTCTAAGTCAGCAACGTGGTGAAGAACTGAATCTTGCCTTACTGACCGATGGTCTCAGAGCTGAACGAGAGCAAGGGATCACCATTGATGTCGCATATCGTTACTTTGCAACACCAGTCAGGAAGTTCATCATCGCTGATACCCCGGGCCATATACAGTACACACGAAACATGGTGACTGGTGCATCAACCGCGAACCTTGCGTTGATCCTTGTGGATGCACGTAATGGCGTCACAGAGCAAACCCATCGCCATATCTTCATCGCCTCGCTGCTTCAGATCCCTCATTTTGCCATCTGCATCAACAAGATGGATCTCGTGGACTTCAAACAGGAAATCTATGAAAAAATAAAAACGGAGATTGAGGATTTTATCTCAAAGCTTACGATCCCTGATATCACGTTTATCCCGATCAGTGCGTTACATGGGGATAATGTGGTGAACGCGTCGAAAAACATGGACTGGTACCATGGTCCGACCCTGCTGTACCATCTCGAGGACGTCCATATCGGCAGTGATGAGAACCTTGTGGATTGTCGGTTCCCGGTCCAGTATGTGATCCGACCGCGTTCAGACAAATATCATGATTACCGGGGATATGCGGGGAAAATAGCTAGTGGGATTTTCAAACCAGGGGATAGCGTTATAGTTCTTCCCTCGGGTTTTACAACGACAATCAAGACCATTGAAGGGCCAGAGGGGGAAATCGATGAAGCGTTCCCACCGATGTCAGTCGTCATGCAGCTATCAAATGATCTTGATATCAGTCGCGGGGACATGTTGGTTCGGTCGCATAACATCCCGTTTATCGACCAGGATCTTGATTGTATGGTCTGCTGGATGAACACAAAACCATTGAATCCTGGGAGTAGGTACATCATTCGCCATACTACCAGGGAGCTCAAAGGGATTGTCAAGGAAATTCAATATAAAATCGATATCAACACCCTGCATCGGATCCCGGAGGTGACCTTCCTTGGACTCAACGAGATCGGACGGATCAGGATACGAACCGCTCAACCCTTGTTCTTTGATAGTTATGAACATAACCGGACTACCGGGAGCATCATCTTAGTGGATGAAACAACCAATGAGACCGTGGGCGCAGGGATGATACGGGAACCCTCTCCAAAGGTTCCTGAGAAGAAAAAATAAAGGAAAATTTGTTATGAAGAAACATCAGGGTTTCACTATCTGGTTCACAGGTCTTCCTTGTTGTGGAAAAACAACCATCGCAAATCAGGTCGCTGCTCTTCTAAAAAAGAGAGACTACCTGGTTGAACAGCTCGACGGGGATATCATCCGTCAGAATTTCTCCAGTGACCTTAGTTTTTCAAAAAAAGACAGGGATGAGAACATCAAACGTGCCACGTTTCTTGCAAAGATGCTGTCCCGCAATAATGTGATAGTGCTGGCTAGTTTTGTCTCACCGTATCGAAAGCAGCGAAGAAAGGCACGCAAGGATATCAAGAATTTCGTTGAAGTGTATGTTCGTTGTCCTGTGAAGATTTGTATGAAGCGCGATGTGAAAGGCATGTATAAAAAAGCCCTTGAAGGGAAAATACAGCATTTTACTGGGGTCGATGATCCATATGAAGAGCCTGAGAATCCAGAGCTCATNGTCGACACCGATATCGAATCTGTGGATGAAAGTGTTGAGAAAGTGATGCAGAAGATACAGGAACTTGGATATCTNGAAGAAGTATAGAANGGACAGGAAATCTATTTTTTTTTTAAGTTGTTTCATTGTAAAATACGGTTCTTGCATAAGTCGAAAACGAAGCGTGGGAGGATCCTCCATTTATCTTGTTGTATTCCCCCGGGTTTTGGGATTGCTTCGCAAATAACATCGATGAGTTTTTTATCTTTGCAAGCTACCTCGATAAAATGGTCGATGTTTCTTCCCCAGCGTTTCGATAATCGATGCATCATTGAAAAATCTCCATGGAATTCTTGGTTCCATCTCCTTTGATAGTGCCGGAGGGATTGCTTATCTGTTGATTGATTCTCAAGAGCTTTGATTGCTGTGTATGCCGCCATCTCCCCAGAGCACATCGCATAAAAGATGCCTTCACCAGCCATAGGATTGGTAAGTCCGCCTGCATCACCACAGAGCATGATTCGATCCGCTGTTAACCTTTTCATTTGGCAGGTTGGGAAAGCTCCCCCCTGTGTCGCTATCTTAGGAAGTCTTGTTGGGAGAAGTTTTTGTTGTTTTAAGGTCTGGAGATAGTACATAAAGTTCGTCTGAAGATTCTTTTTTTCATTCGAAGGTTTCACAGCTTGTCGAAACTCAACGACCCCGATGTTGAGGTGTTCTTTTTTGGGGAACACCCAACCGTACCCCGCAAGTCCGTTTGGCTGCAGATGAATATGCACGCCGTGTTCTTCGCCATAGAGTTTTTGGATATACTGTTGCCCAATCGGGTATCCGCATACACGCAGATTCCGATATGGTTACATTCCTGTTTCATTCCTATCTTCTTTGCTATCGTGCTCCATATTCCGTCCGCACCGAGCACAAATTGTGATTCGATAGTCGTTCCGTCTGACAGCATAAGCCCTATGGCACCTTTGTGGTTGGTCATGTCCTGAACCGTGTTACCACATCGGAGGACTGCTCCGCTTCGTACTGCAAGGGTGACGAGACCTTCGTCGAAGGTTTTTCGCAGGACCATCGCCTGAAGTGGTTTGGTATGATGAAAATCTACATGATGTGTCATAGTGGATGTATGGATTTGAAACGCGGTGGAGTACGAATCGATTAGGTTGTGTTCCTCAATGTATTTAAATCGATGGAGGACTCGCATCTGAAGTCCTCCACCACAGGGTTTTTCTCGAGGAAAGGTTGTTTTTTCGAGGAGAAGGGTATTTATGCCTTTTTCAGAAAGGATTTTTGCTGCTGTGGAGCCTGCCGGACCCGCTCCAACAATAGCAACATCATAGCGCATAGAAAAATTATTCCTCCGTTCCGTTTTTTTCTAATGCCCTTAGGATATATAAATATTACAGAAAAGGAGAAATCATCAGAATGTTATTCTTTTATTCGAGTAAGAGTAACGCGTAATAGTTTTCAGGGCAGCTATGGTTCTGGACGACCTCGATGGGGTATCCAGCGGTTCTAGCGGTTTTAAAGACATCGATACCGCAGGCTTCCATGGAGGGACGAGCTTGCTCTGTGTGACAACATGTGTTCTGCACATCGCACTGTTCACATAGGAGGCAGGGACCGGCGGTCATCCCGAACGCTTTATAGTACCCAGAAATGAACGCCTCTTGTTCAAGAGCAGAGATGATTTCGAGTACTTTGATTCCTCGAGAAGGACAATGTACCAAGAGCGCAGTGGTGTATTCATCAAGCAGCTGTCGTGTTTCCTGTGGTGTCGGTGAAAACGGAGGACAGGTAAGATGTTCACCAAAACCATCACAGCCATATTGGCATTTCCGTCGTACCCATTCAGCGGTATAGACCTGCTGTGGAGAAATCACTTTTGCCTCAATGGCACCAAGCTCGCAGGCTCTTCTGAGAAAATGTTCTGGTGCGGGGAGTGCGTTTTTTTTCATCAGTTCTGAAACAGGTTGTTCTTCTTTAATGTACTCTCTGAAACAGGGGAAGAAATAACATTAATCAATGGTGTATTTACAGGAGAATGATGGACAAATTCTGTTAAAAAAGTGATATTGAAATAGTAGAAACTAATTTGATGAAATGACTTTTGATAGTCGTTGAAATAATATGGAGGAAAAAAGACATGGACCTACGATTCGATGCGATGACAAAGGAGCATTCAAAAGAAGTCATGGATATTTTTAATCATTATGTGGTTCATAGTTTCGCCGCATATCCCGAATCACCGTTGCCCAATGAGTTTTTTAATAAATTTATGGAACTGACCAAGGGGTATCCAGCGTTTGTGATAAGATATATCGAGTCTGGGAAAGTCGTTGGTTTCTGTTTCTTACGAGCATATAACCCGTTTCCGGTATTCCGAGAAACCGCAGAGATAACCTATTTTTTAGAAAAGGAAGAGGTTGGGAAAGGGATTGGAACGAAAGCGTTAGAAAAATTAGAAGAAGAAGCAAAAAAGATCGGGATAAAAACGCTCTTAGCAGATATCTCTTCAGAAAATACTCAAAGTATCATGTTCCATAAGAAGAAGGGCTTTCGGGAATGTGGACGGTTTCACAGAGTGGGAAAGAAAAAAGGTAAATCCTTTGATGTAGTCTGGATGGAAAAGACGCTTGGTGACTAGCGAGGATCCCAAGAGTTGCTGCATTGTAAAACACTCATCTCATGAGAGAAGAACCTGGATCAACTTTTTAAAAAATATTTTTTTGATTCGACAGTGTTTGAACTCTAGTTCTTTGGTTTTCGATAGGTGCGTCCTGCCCAGGAGATCTCTTGCGTGAGTGCTGATACGAACGCGTTTTGAGCAAGTAACAGGAACACGATCGGAGTCAACAGCGCATATCCTATTCTAGAGGGGTAGCGTTCTATCGGGTAGACCATGGTTTTTGGCAGGATGGTGATCCCAAACCACCCGTAGACAATCTCGAAAAGGATCATCGAACAGAGCAATAAACCAGGCAGAGAATACCCAAATAGAAGAAGAATCACACCAAGTCCGATAATGACTTGGGCTCCGATAAAACCTATGAAAGAGCCGATCCAGTACAACGGGTAGTACCAGCGGACCCAGGTGTATTGCCGTGTTCCCCAGTGAACAAAACTTCGTAAACGTGTCTCTGGTGGGCTTTCCATGATGCATTTCGGTTGTAGATAGATTTTGTATCCCGCTTTTTTCACAGACAGAGTCAACACAAGATCATCTGAGAACGCGGTTCTCCATTTCTCCTGTATCTCTAATGTGTCGAATACGTTTTTTCTGATCGCCATCGATCCACCCCAGGCAAACGTGGAACTTGGAAAAAACATGAACACAATCGAGGTCATATTCCAGGCGGAGATCAATAATGTCTTCAGATTCGAGGGAAAATACCAGCGGTACCCGGTTGTCGCCCCAATCCTCTCATCTTGCAGTGGTGTGACGATGTTCTGCAGCCAATACGTGTCAGGTTTGATATCACTGTCTGCAAACACAAGAACCTCTGCTTTATCTGTCAGCTTCAGTCCTGTGAGGAGGGCAGCGACCTTCCCGCTACACCCAGAAACAGGATCAGTCAAGACAAGGTGAGCAGAGGGTTTGTTCTTGATGTTTTGCTGCAAGACCCCATACGCAGGATCGTCTGCTGAATCAACGACAAAAATAATGTCATAATTTGGGTATTCTTGAGAAAGAAATCCTTGGATATTCTCCAAGAAACCAGGTCCCATTCCCTTACAAGGGACAATAATCGAAGTAGACGGAAAATATGGTGAAAATATTGTTTTCTGTGCCCGTCGGTACGCAAAGAGCCACAGACTGGTGATAGTACATTCACCAAGAATCCCAATGATTCCCAGAATAATCAAACCTTCAATGATCATACGTTTCTGACACAGCTTCGTATCCTTTCCTGGTTATTAGAGATTTACATCCCAGAACAAAATCACACTCTAAGAATGAAAGAGAAAACCGGAGGAGGTTTATTAAAAGAAATCGAAGATAGCATCATTGTGAGCAACCGCATCGATTCGAGGAAAGATGGACCATATCTCAAGGAATTACAGAACATCGATTTTCAACCAGTGTTTATCCTCGGAGTCCATCGATCCGGGACTAGCATCCTCTATAAAATGCTTACAGCCACCGGGGGTTTCAACCCGGTCACCGCGTATCATCTCATCAACTATGATGAGCTTCTCTATAACCATCATGAGAAAAAAGAACAAATCGCAAAACAGCGACTCACAGATTCTTTTCTCAGAAACGGGTTGACAGATAGAGGGATAGACCGATTGATGATTACCGCGGATTTTGCTGAGGAATATGGGTTTTTACTTGGTGCCCAGACCGGACAGATGCGTATCACGCAAAAAAACCTGGTATTGTTCACAGAACTATGCAAAAAAATCAAATTCATCGCAGGAAACCAGAAACCAATCCTCTTGAAGAATCCATATGATTTCCCCAATTTCCTGTATCTCAGAAAAGTGTTCCCGAATGCGCGATTTGTGTTCATTCATCGTCATCCACTAAAAACGATAAGTTCCACGCTTCATGCAATCAGGACTTTATTAGGAGAAAAAAACCCGTACACCACCAGGTTATCCCGGACCTATGATCAGTGGTACGCAAATCCTTTACTGCTTCAGCCTTTACGATTTATTTTTCATTTTCTTGCGGAATGCTGTGTGGTTGTTCTCACCTGGAATATGAAAAAATCAACCAGGTATTATTTGAGAAACATAGAGAAATTATCAGAGAATGAGTACATCTCGATAACGTATGAATCACTGTGTGATCATCCACAGGAAACCCTACAAAACCTCNTGGAAAAGCTCCAATTAANGACGATGCAGACTNNAGATGCCGCAGCATTGATGAATCCTCGAACTGTGAAACTTGATACGGCTGTACAAAAACTTCAAAGCTATATCAATAAATCCTTGAGAGAATATTGTGATTTGTTAGGCTATACGACCGATGTGTAAGAGGGATTACATCTTTTATGCATCCAAGTACGGTCTTCATACTCTTCTTTTGTTTATGAAATCGTTTCCCATAAAAATCGGTGAATCGGGAAATCCTGATACCCGATGACTCCAATCCAGATGGTCTGATTTAAACCTTGGATGGTGACGTTTGATCGGAGTACCACTTGGAGTTGGTCAGGGATGAAGTGTTCCCCGAGCCGTGGTCGAAACTGTGTGAGCGGGATGAACATATCACCCTGCAGAAAGGTCGTACTTTGAGGTGTTATCAACCCATCCGACAGCGTCCCATTACTTATCATACGCGTCTTGGTCCCATCAGCACGGAATATTTGTACCGTAATATCCTTCGCAAGCAATGTCAGTTTATTTGGATTCGTTATTGTAAACGTTATTTTATCATGCAACCCGTTTTTCAAGGTATATGTGTATTCTCCAGTGAGAGATGCTTCGGTTGGAAGATCCGAAAGGAGCTGTTCGATTCGAGGAGGAAGAATATCTGCTTCTAAGGAGACGTTCATTGGTTTTCTAATTCCAGCGATATAGATAACGATGGCTCCAGTCAGGGTCATTTGTAGTGTTTCTGCATCTAATGCTTTAAGCAGAATCCATCCGTTTCCGGTGAGTTGCCTGGTTGTTTTTGCGGGGATACTCGCTCCCTGGATACTGACGGTTCCGACGGGGATTCCTGTTTCGGTTTTCATGTCCACTGAGAGGTTTTCTATGGAGATATCGATAGTGTTGGGATTGTTAATATCAATAATACCGGTGAAGTTGATGCCTTGCTGGGTGATATCACTGAAATTTGCGGCAAGATGGATAGAGGGGAGGTTAAATTGTTCAAGAATGTCATTAAGAGAGGTAACGATGGAGAATTTAAGGGGAAAGGTTTTTTTGATGATCCCGAAAAACATGGTGCCGAAATTCCCAGTGAGACGACTGGTTAGGTAAAGGGGAAATGAGCCGCCGAATCGGATGCTTGCTGTTGTGGTAAATGTCTTGTTCTCGTGTGCCTTGGTTTCGCCCCCAGGGATGGCAAGCTGGTTGATGGTATTCCCTTTCTCATCGACGGTGATCATCGTCAGATTTTTGAGGAGGATGGGAAACGGATTCTGGTTATTTATGGAGAGGGTGGTTCGGAGTATTGCTTCATCTGCGGTGATGTTGAGTATCTCAAGGGTGAGCGTCGTTTCCGGTATGTCCATTTGTTGGATGTCAAGGAAAAGAAACGCGCCTGCGACGATATTGAGAATCGTTGCTGCGACTAGGATGATGACGATTATTTTTTTCATAGCTCCCGTTTTTGTGAGAATATGTTTATATTTATAAGATATTTTTTATATTAATATACTTTTTCTCCAGGGCCATCTCTGTAAAAACAGGTTTTTTTCACATTTGAAAAAAAATGAAAAGAAGAACGTGTCTCATTACGTTTTCGGACTTTTTCTTTTCGAGTAATATAGGATATCAGTATGTTTTGTATATCCAAGCTGTTCGAACACCTGCATGGAAGTGGTGTTCCAATCTTCGATGAGGCAAGCAACGATGTCGATCCCCTGTGCTGAAAAATGATGTTCGACTTCTTCGACCAATCCCTTTGCGATGCCTTTCTTGCGATACGAGGGGGCGACCACCAGTCGATTGATCCATCCTTTCCGCCCATCATGTGTCCCGACAATAGCCCCGATAATCGTTTTATCAGTCACTGCAACAAGAAAATGACACGCGGGTTGTTTCAATTGTGCTGCAATGTTTTTTCTACTGTCACGACCCTGCGGTCGATACGGGATGTTGCCCTTCTTCCATAAAGCGATGACCGCATCATAGTCTTTGAGAGTCATCGCCCGAAAGGTCACTTTGATGTCTTGCTGTTTCATAGGATTCCTATACCAACGCTTGATTGTATGAAAAGAATGAAGCATACTTTTTTGAACGTTTCTATCCGCTCGGTCATGATTTCACATGACCTGGGGTCGAGCAATCGTACGATAAAGGATCATATTTGATGCAACCAGACCAATGATGGGATATAACAGGAGGAATCCTGCTAAGGGTGCGACGCTCATCAAAAGAATCGGTATATTGGACCAGTTAATCGTATATTGAAGCACAACATATTTTCGAACCTCTTGTCGGAGGAAGTTTTTGAGATGGATCATTTTGTATGTCACAATAAAAAAGAGGATGTTAAAAAGGATTAGAAGAAGAATCAATACAACATGCAGTGTGACCACTCCAAAAAGAAGAGGCAAAAAAATACAGAGTACATAGAGGGTTCCTAAGGTATATGCGATGCGTCGAAATGATGAGGGAATACAGAAGATGCCATGTTCCACTCGGACTCCGAGTCGTGTCGAAAGATGTTGCGACTGAACCAGATAATCATGGTCTGCATCTTTGATTCCCCCAGCGATGAGGTTCAGGTTGAGGGTCTGCAGAAACGCAAGGATGCATAAGATACCAATCAGGGGTGTGAATTGGAAGGAGACGGTCGCGGCACCGAACATCACACCGACCATGACTGAGGCAGCAAGGACGAAATCCATTCCACTGATTCGTTTACTGTACAAATCATATAACACCGCAAGAAAAATCCCAAATAGATACAGAATGAGGAGGATCACACCATAAAAATACAGCGTTAATAAACACCCTAAGAATAATACTAGCAGAATGTAGAGAAGTGCATTTCTCTCTGAGATACTACCGCTTGGTAAAGGTCTTTTATTAGTAGAGGTGATAAGACGATCAACCTCGATGTCAACATAATGGTTAAACGCAAAACCAACAATGTGCGCAGAAAGCCCAATGAGGAAAAGCATGGTCAGCAGGAACAGGTCTTTCTCACCTATCGCAATCGCACCGGTGAGGGGGATAATCGCAGTGAGAAAAATGAAATGAGCACTGGATAATTTGGCGTATTCAAAAACCGTGGTTTTTAGACTCATTCACACCTTTAGCCCCTATTCCTCTATAGAATGATAAAAATGAACACCTATTTTACTGCTTGGATAACACGACACATATGGAGAGTACTCTTAGCCTTCGTCATGTTCCCTTGGTTTTTTCTATGACCGTATGGTATTGTCTTAGAGAAACTGGGAGAACAATCCAACGACATAATCCAAACCGATGAGAACAAGCGCTATGAGCGCTATAAGAAGCAATATCCACAGAGCGAATTTCAACAACTTCCAAGCGACAAAGACAATGATGATTATTGCAATGAGCGCGAGCCATATTGGGATAACCATTTTCTATCACCTCATTGCTTGGTCAACACGAATGATGCTCCTTGGTCATTGCTCAGGAGGAGCTGATTAGATTCAGGAAAGCTATAATTTAATGTAATCCCTGAACCGCCAGATAAGAAGGTTATTTTCTGATCTGCAAGAGAATAGTCATAAACTCCTGAGAGAGAAAAAAACCCAAGGGGTCCACTCCCTGTAATTGTCACTTTGTTCTTGGAATCAAAGGTCATTGTCACACTCTCATCTTGAGTTTTCCAGGTTCCAATGAATTTGCTTTTTTCATCTAGACAACCACTCAGACTACACAGGCAAAGAACCAATACAATCCCAACTACACCTAAAATTTTTTTCATAGTTTCCTCATCGATTGCATTTCTCTTGATATTTATATAGATTGTGTAACACATAATTGTTAAGGCGCGGAATAAGGAGGAATGAAGGTCAGGCAACAAAGAATGTTACATCAAACGTATGATCGAAACCATTCCTCTGACAAGTATTGTTTTTTCCTTTGTTCTGAAAATTTTATAATTGATACGTATAAAAAAATCCTTTCTGCAATAATTTATATGTATCAAAACATTTAAATCGGAGAATCAGCATTTAAAATATTGGAAGTATCTTAAAACACCTAGATTAGGGAGGCGAAAAAAAATATGAACAAAAAAGCAATATTAATAGGAGCGATGCTTCTATTTGGAGCTAGTGTTTTTTCTACGATAACAAGTGCCCAGAACTATAAGCCGGGAACCGGTATCTCCTCACGAGGGTTTTTCTGGTCGGATAATTTTGATTCCTATACCTCAGGCAGTCTCCTGGGTGGGCAAGGTGGATGGTTCCCCTGGGATAACGACCCTGCCGCTGATGCAAATGTCACCAATGTTCATTCCCATAGCCCTGCAAATTCAGTGGAGATCAAGGGCGGATGCGATATGGTTCATCAATGGGAAAATGTGAACTACGGGAATTGTACCTTCCGGGTCTGGGCATATGTGCCATCTGATTTTGATGGATCTATCTACATCATCCTGTTAAGCCTTTATAATGGTGGTTCCTCGAAATGGGATCTGCAGGTCCACTTCAACTCGGCAACCCTCATGCTTGAGGATTACGACAGCAGCAATGCGACACCCTACGTAATCGACGGATGGGGAGAGGTTCGAGTGGAAATCGATTTTGTCAACGATTGGCAAAAAGTCTACTACAATGATCTGTTGTGGCTTTCCAAGAGCTGGACAGAGGGTACCAGTGGTGGCGGTGTCCTTGCTCTCAACGCCGTGGATCTCTGGGGTGAGAGTGGAACCTCTATTTACTATGATGATATCTCTGTCTGGGGGCTGGAGGCACCCTCTCAACCAGAATTGGAAATCGGACCAGTCACTGGTGGTTTTGGCCTGAAAGCATCAGTCAAGAACACAGGCATTGGTGAGGCGACCAATGTCGTTTGGAACATCACCCTTGATGGTAAATTGGTGTTCCTTGGAAAATCATCCACGGGAGCCTTTGCAACCATCGCACCGGCTGGTGAAGAGGTCATAAAAGCAGGGTTTATTCTTGGGTTTGGGAAGACAAACATTGTTGTCTCAGCAACCTGTGACCAAGGGAAAACAGCGGAAAAGACCGCGAGTGGGTTTGTCCTTGGGCCTTTCCTTCTTGGAGTCAAATAGACTCCTCCATCTCTTTTTTTTTTTCTTTTACAGAGATAGATCCGAAGTAGAAATGAGGATTTTTTGCAATATCTAGATGCGGACTCCAACTACGAAAAATAGCAGTTTGAATCCTCGAGCTGTTTGGGTCACCGGCTCACCCCCAGGGTATTCGACAGTGATCGTGATCTGCAGTCGTCCGATCCCCAGGGGGATCCGGTCGGTCATCACCGCGGTCGTGGATTGTGTGGACAGCGTGCTGATGGTACCTGTGGAACGCAGATCAATCCGTTTGAGGATCCCACCAGTCACAGAGATGCTCCAGTTGACAGATTCTGCGTCTTTGTCACCGGTATTCTTTATATCAGCGGAGATCTTGTTGATTCTCCCGCGGATGTTTTCAACCACTAGCCTGGGAGCTCCTTCATTCGCATCAGGGGATTTTGGTTGTGTCTCCCCCGGGTTGGTGGTGAAGGATGGGACGAAATCCTGGAACGTGAGATACCCTAACCAGTATAGCCCACCGGATAACAGCAGGAGAACGACAATGATGATGGCAGCGATAGTCCGTTTTTTCATATTTTATTACGACTCTTTCCCATATTTAAATTGGATTTCCCTATATATAAATCTGTGGAGTGATTTTGAAAGAGGGAAAAATGGTGGGGGACTGTCCTCTTGATAGTTGAATCAATTTTGTGTAGAAAGGCAGTTCTGTCGATTTTTCTTCTTTGTTATCGGAGATTTATCTAAAGAAAACATTAATATATTATTCCAGATATTTCGATTTATATTTAGGAGGCGAAATATGAAAAAAACAATCATGTGTATGTTGGTGTTCTCATTACTAGGCTCTTGTATGGTAACCCAAGCGATGGCATCTCCTGAAATTACAGGAGTACGTGGCGGATATGGTGTGGCTGCTATGGTCGTTGACGCCGATGGTTTTGATTGGGAAATCCAGCTCACCGGATCTCATATTTTCCAAGGATCAATCACTGAGGGAGCACTCGCTGGGGACAACACGACCACAATTCGAACACCCATTTTTCCCCCCGCTCTAGGAGTTGGGAAGATAAACGTCACTGTATCATTGATCTTTATTTTCCCGCTGGTTGTTGAAGAACGCACTGCTTTCATGCTTGGGCCATTTGTGCTGTTCATGCAATAAGCATTCCGAACACCTGCTGAGCGTAACAAACAGGGAAAGGGATTCGTTTTTCCTCCTTACTTTTTTTCTTTGTATAAGTTACATATATTCCTAGCATGATATGTTCCGTATGTTCAATGATAGATCTGTAAAAAAAATCGATGCTTCATTCACAAGTATACGTCGACTGTCCCTTTTGCTCATCATCACGGTGTTGTGTTATGCGTGCGCGTTTTTCGTCCCACTTTTGTTCTTATATCAAATAGCGCGGTTTCTTAATTTTAGCTATATTCCGCATCTCTTTCTGTTTAGCGTTTCTATTGCTGTTTCATACCTTATTCTTGTGTTTTCAATGATGTGTTTCTCAGCGTTTTTTATCCGAGTATTGCGTGTGCGATACACAGAGGGAGAGTATGGGACAACAATTAAAGATAAAATATCGTTTAAATTCATCCAGAGTTACGCGTTATATTTCCCCACATACAAAGTGATAGGTTTTTTAAACATCCCCCCCGTAAAAGTATTATTTCTCAAAATGATTGGCTGTAAGATAGGAAAAAATGTTGTCCTTGCTGGAGACGAATGGATATTTGACCCATATGTCACAGAAATCGGGGATAATACGACGATTGGAGCCCGTTCGATCATCACCGGTCACATCGGTGAGGGGCACCTCATCATCAAAAAAATACGGATAGGCAAGAATGTTCTGATTGGAGGTGAATGTTTTATTATGCCTGGAGTGACCATTGAGGATAACGTGGTGGTGGGTGCAAAAAGTCTTGTGCTCAAAGACACAGTGCTCAAATCAGGTAGAAGGTACGCAGGGGTCCCGGTCCATGAGATCAAACCCAAGGAACCTGGAGAAATCCAGCAGTGATTCATTCGAGGATCTGTGCCAAGACTCTTTTAGGTTCCGCTAAGGAAAAACATGATTAGAAGGGTTAAAGATATGTACATAAATAATCGGATGATTCTGTTTCTTGTAAGGTGAATAGAGTATGGTTGATTATGCGACGTATATGAATGCCCTTGATCATCAGTTGAACCAGTACCTCCCTCAGCAGAACACCCCCTTATATGATGCCATAGTCAAACCAAAAGATTTGTTTCGAATTCCTTTACGTGAGGCAGAACCAATCCAGTTCGCATGCATCAAACAAGCATTTATCCATAATTATAACAATAGCAAGTTTTATCATAAATTCTGTAAAGAAAAAGCAGTCACACCTGATGATATTAAAACAAATCAGGACTTTGAAAAAATCCCTCTGATCCCGGATAGATTCTTTAAGGATTATCCTTCGGGGAAGGAGTTCGCGGTGTGGCTAGCGAATATCTACACTGGTGAAGTTCCTCCTATTACAATCCGGCAGAAAAAACCAACCTTTGACGATATCATCAAGGCATATTATGCGGTAGGTATCACAGTCTCCTATAGCAGTGGAACGGGGGGAAGATACACCTTTATCCCTCGGAATAAGCAGACATTTCTAAACGCTGAATATACGCTTGCAAAAACACTTGTTGGTATGGCATACCCGTTATGGAAATATGATTCCTATGGATATCTGTTGATGCCGCATCCGAAGAAAAACTTCATTTTCGCGGGGAAGGCTCTTGAGGTGTATTTTGATGCGATCAAAGACGTTCAGGTTGCAATCGATCGGGAGGTCAGTACTGAGCTTGTTCAAATCACCATGGGACGAACGAAAGGGATAAAAAGTGACCTTGTTCGCTATTTTTCCTATCGACAACAGAAGAAGATGGTTGATAACATCATCGCATGGTTGGAAAAACATGACAAAGCAAAGGATACAGTCACCCTGATCGGAGCGCCGTATATTCTATATGCGGTGATGGAGAAACTGAAAAGTCAGGGGAAGTGCTTTGATTTTGGTGACCGTGGTGGCGTTGCAACAGGTGGAGGCTGGAAGGGTCTGCGAAATATCACATCATCGGAATTCCGTACCGAAGTCAACAAAGTCCTGGGGATTTCAGAGAAGTTTGTGTTGGATGTGTACAGCATGGTGGAGGGGAACGGATGGATGATTCATTGTCCAGAAGGACATTATCTCCATGTTCCATATACATATTATAAACCACTTGTCCTGGACAATGAGAACAAATCGGTTGGGTATGGAGAATGGGGTCGGTTTGCTTTTCTCGATGGGATCGCAACCAGTCATCCGAGTTTCATTGTAACTGGTGACCTGGTCAAGCTCCTTGAACATTGTCCTGTCTGCGATAGACCAGGCCCCGTCCTTGAACCAGAGGTCAAACGAGCACAAGGAGAAGACCTTCGAGGGTGCGCCGAGGAAGTCCGTCGGATGCTCTCATCAGATATCGGTCAGTAAATCAATCGCACTCATAGATACTATATAAGTGCAGGGGAAGTGACTTCAACCTCAGGTTCAAATCTCTTTTATTATTAGACCATTTTCGTACAAAAAGCGAAGATAAAGCGAAATCCTAGGTGACCCGTGTAGCTATTCAGAATGATGATGTGTTCTCCAGAGCTATAACTTGTATAGGTAAATGGTTGGAAGGTGATTACCTTCAGATTGATTGCAGTAAATGCAATGGTGTCACCAACATAGGAGGGGTTTTTTAGTCTACCAACGATGAATGCCTTCTGATATTTTTCGATAGACAGGTTTTTTGTAAGCTTTGCGGTATCACCGTAATCATCAATCACGGTTAATGTCACCCTGTAGGTTCCGGAGGTCTGATAGATATGGGTGATGATTTCTCCAGCTCCTTCAGTGCCATCACCAAAATCCCACAGCCAGTCTGTCATCACTCCATCAGGGTCGTAAGAGGAGGATGCATCCAGGGTGACGGTCAGTTCATCAACGGTAGATGTGAAGTTGGCGATTGGTGGTGAGTTCTGGAAGATAGACATGATGTGTGGCTCAGACCAGTTGCTTTGCCCTCCGATTCCTTTCAATTGCGCCCGAATCTCGTAGATGCCTCCCTTTGCCCATGAATGCGATGCAGAGGCATTAGATCCAGATGAATACGGACCAAGCCAGTCCGTGATGTTGCCATCATCCCAATCCCATTGACAGTATAATGATTCTCCTAATGGGTCGGTTAGTGGGTTTGTATAAAACATATATTCAGTGTTATTTACACCTTCGTTAGGGCCAATAATAACAGGAGCGCTGGGAGGAATTAAGAGAAAACCCTCTAATTGAAAACACATATTATAATGATCACCCCATGAATAATAGGCATCCTCCCAATCAGGTACACCGAAAAATGCACATTTGTATACCGCCTCGTGCATAAGGATTGGCTCTGTATGAACACCTATCCCCCATTCTGGACCCATCGGTGCAACAGCCTGAATACTAATCCAATAAATCATGTTTTTTAAAAATAATATAGACTCTGTAAATGTTATATTATAAGAATACCAATAGTTTTCAATAAATGTTTCGTTTGTTTCAAGATTAGGAAAGAATATTGGTCCATATGCAACATCTCCAGGAGCGCATCCATCACCCCGGTCAAGGAAAAATGTGATTTGCATATCAAACTGATCGTCCTGACATTTCGACTTTGAAGTATAAAAGCCAATCCAATTAACTCCATTGATATACGTATCATTTTCAAAAGAGAAATCATCTGCGGCCCATGCTTCAATTGGATAAAATTGATCCCATTGGGAAAGAATTGCCGAAGAATAATTCATTCCGTTATCCCATATAATATTTTTCATTTGTTTATCAAAATAATTTATGCAAGTATATGAATTTGAAGAGTATGCTTCAATAATAAAGTTAAATGAATTGATAGTTAAAAGAGAAAACAAAATTACAATTGAAATAAATTTAATTTTCTGTTGAATTTTTTATTCCTCCATATATTGATATAATATTTATTATTTATTAACTTTTTTATCTAATTTTTAAAATTATTTGGATCCGTACTTGAAATATACTCTTCCCCATCATTATAATCATCATTATCAGTATCCGCAAGAAATGGATTTGTAAAAGTAATAAATAATTCTTGCCAATCTGATAAATTATCCTTATCTGAATCACAATTTTGTAAAGTCGAATTATCCGGGATATTGATTAATATAAATGAGCAAATTGATCTATTACAAATAACACTTGGGTATTTATTCCAGTCATATACGTCAAGTAAAAATTCGAAAATATTATTGTCAGTAAAATTATGATCATCTACCAGACCTTTACTAAAGCCTGTGCATAAATAATATGTATCATTATAATCCTCTAAATTATTGTTCCAATAAATTTCTGAATGACTATCGTTTGAATAATCGAATTGAATCAGATTATTACCACCCCCGCTCATAGCAGCAGCTCTTATTTTTATCCAACAAAAATTTATTTTTCCATCTGAACTAGAAGACCAAATATGGTAATAGATATTGTTAAAAATCAGGGTTTTAGCGCATATTGAATCATCGTAGAAAAAACCTGTGAATGAATTACAATATCTCAAATGCATATTGTCATCTAATACTTGGTTATAATTAGAGAGATATCCTGTATCGTTCAAAGAAGAATCAGGTCCCTGATCTTGGTGTAAACGATCATATATATCTCTATCACAAAATAAATAGGTTGGGGGGTTTCCTGTTCCCACGGTATAATTAAAAAGATAAAGCGGAGTATAGCTGATATCGATTGGATCGCACTCAAGTTGCACAAACCTCCGGGTATATCCCCCACCAATACCAGTTTTATTCCACCATCGACAATATGAGTTATTCGCGGTGTCATTTGCGACAATGTTAAATGAATAATCATATCCTGCGTGGGTTGAGATAAATCCACTGGTGTTGTATTCCCAGTAGTTCCCTGCTTGTTTAAATTCGTAGCTCCAGTTCGTCCATGTAGTGTTACACAACCATTGGAGCCAGACATTGGAGACGTTTGCTGCAGTGTATTGGTTGCTAGCACCAGTAGGATGGAGGACAGAGAGATTGATGTAGATCCAATCCTCGTGTTGGCGACTATCGTTGGTGTAGTAACCATCGCTCCAGACGCCATCAAGTTTTATGTTTTCTCCTGGTGGCTGCCAGTAGGGGCCGCCTATGTCGCTGAGGTTTCCTGCGAAATTGATGGTGATGGAGAGTGATAACATGTAGGTGATGATGCATTTTGGTTTGTAACCGGTGCCTTTTTCAGCAGAATAGATCTCAATGTATTCGTTTGGATCTGTCTTTGTTGGAGGGTTTTGGTTGATGTCTCGGTTGCTACGGAGGCAGAGTTTAGTGGTTCCGGTGAGGTTGACCCAGGATTGCCCCTGCGTGTTGAGGGTGATGGTGTTGTATCCTGTGGTGATGAAATCTGAGGTGTTCAGGGAGCCGCCATCATCTGAGTAGTTTCTCTGGTCGTAGTCGGTGGTTTGTAATGGGGCATGTGGGTTGGCGGGTTGGCCGTTTTGGATGGTGAGGTTGAATTCTTGGGAGGTGATTTGTTTGTTTTTCCCATAGAGGGAAACACTTACGGAAGTAATACTCGCATTGTCATGGATCGAGGAGGTGTTGAAGAAAAGGAACCCACGGTCAATGGTATACAATGTGAGGGGTGGTGAGGAGACTCGTTGACCGATAGTGAGATAGTCATAGGTGTCTCGTATGGTTCCGGTGATGGATTCCCAGGCAGCCGTATAATTCGCATTTAATTTATCTAGGTATCCATCTGTGGTACTACCATAGATGGTGACTGAGGGGTCGATAGAAACAGGTAAGATCCTGTTGGGATTGGATAGCCAAATGCAGGGGACATGGATTTGGATCCAAAGATCTCCAGAGAGTGTCATTTGAAGGGTTTTGTTGAGGAGGATCACTGAATCCTGAGAACTGTTATCCCAGGCGTAGAGGGGTGGGATAGAAAACACGATCGCATTCTGATGGTCTCTGAAGGAGATGGTTTCTGATGTTGTGACTGTTTGATTCTCCCAGACTCCATAATTTTTAAAGAGGATTTGGTTTGGTCCGTAGGTGATGCCAAGGCTTTGGTTGTCTGACTCAGGCTCTGTGGTGTTCAGGTGTAATGTTTCTGTGAAATCAAGGGTGCAGTTCTCATTGTCTGATGGTGGGAGTACGCTTGTGTTGCTGATGAGGTAGAGGGATCTGACTCCAGAATTTTTACAAGAGAGCATCAGATGGATCCCGCTACCATAGAGATCTGGATATATGATCGAGTTATTGGCTATAACGCCGGTTGCTGATTGTTTGTTATGGACATGGGCACCATCGCTGTAATTGAGAGAATTTGTGGGTATGATTGAGAGGATATGTGAACTGTGGATGATGGAGTAGAGTGTGTTGGTATCAGTGCTGACATCTGTGAAATAGGTTTGGTAACGTGATTTGTTCATCCCATACCTATATGTTTGTCCATCGACCGTATGGTTAACTCTGATGATGTTGGTGTCGATGGGTTTCCAGGTGTGATTTGTGCCTTGGTAGTTGATCTCGTCGGTGTAGAGTTCGAGGGCATATTCTCCGGTGGAGGTGTTGTAGTATTTGTTCCAGGTTGCGTTTCGTTCAATCAAGGTGTAATGAGTTAGTGGGTTGTTTTCGTCAGGGATGCTACTTTGACCGATGAAATGATTTGGTAATTGTTGTAGGATTGTAATAATCATTAATATGGCAATTATTATCACAATGAGTTTGTGTTTCATAAATTATTTTCCTCCGCTTTGGTTTCAATCTGTTGTTTGTTTATATATTTTTGTTTTCACTTGGTGTGGTTCAAATCTCTTTTTTTCACCACACAGACGTGATCCTGTACAAAATAATAGTTTTTCTCCTGTTAGAATCATAGGAGTGCAGGGGAAGGGATTTGAACCCCCGAACCTCTGCAGGAACAGATCTTGAGTCTGTCGCCGTAGACCAGGCTTGGCTACCCCTGCACGAGCAACACATGAAC